>Ga0209855_1000007_pt1 | contig 108444 bp, 94 predicted proteins | sample OrgsoiDNA_201063_FD_185811 | JGI IMG/M metagenome (GOLD analysis project Ga0209855, IMG submission 185811) | Permafrost soil microbial communities from the Arctic, to analyse light accelerated degradation of dissolved organic matter (DOM) -... | ecosystem: Environmental > Terrestrial > Soil >...
CGAAGCATTCTTTATCGGCGCTTTTGGTGGAAGGGGTGAGGCGAGGTCTCCCACGGTCTGTACTGTTGCTGCAGTCAGATGCGAACTGTTCGTCCCACCACCCCTTCAAGTCTAACCATACAAGCGAATTCATTCGCGATGCGGAGTGTCAGGCACCAGAGATGATGAATGTACCGGCCTCTCGCGAATGAATTCGCTCCCACAGGTGTGTGCTGGCTAGCTCCCACAGAGTGTCGCCAGACGGAAATCTTCAGCCGCCTGTCACCAGGCTGCGCTTGAGCCAGCTGTAGAGGTTCAGGCCTTCCCGGGACAGCTCGCTGTCGGAGCGTCGGCACAGGTAATACTCCCGGCCATCATCGACTGCCAGGTCGAACAGCTTGACCAACTCGCCGCTGGCCACATAAGGCGCCACCAGCGGTGCCCGCAGCAACGCGCAGCCCAGTCCGGTGAGGGTTGCCGTCAATGCCAACTGGCCGTCTTCGAACAACAAGCCATTGAGCGCTGCCGGGTGGCGGATCTCGGCGGCCTGTAGCCATTGCGCCCAGGTACCGCGCTCTTCGTCGTGCAACAACGGCATCTGCGCCAGCGCCTGGGGGGTGTCGATGGGGCCGTTTTTTTCCAGGAAATCGCGGCTGCAATACGGCGTCACCGCCCCCGAGATCAGGCGCTCGCTGTGGTAACCCGGCCAATGCCCGGTGCCGAAGCGGATGGATATGTCGGCAGCGTCACTGGGGTAGCTACGGTGGTTGGCGTAGGTGACGTTGATGTCCAGGCCGGGGTTGCCCTTGAGGAACTCCGGCAAGCGCGGAATGAACAGGTTGATGCCGAACAACGGAATCAGGCTGATGGTCACCTGGCGGGTCGCGGACTTTTCCCGTACGTGATCAGTGGCGCTGCGCAACACCGCAAAGGCCGAACGAATCGCCCGGTAATACTCGCGCCCTTCCTCGGTGAGGATCAGGTTGCGACCCTGCCGGAAGGTCAGCGGCTGCTTGAGAAACTCCTCCAGCAGGCGCAACTGATGGCTGATGGCTGAGGCCGACACGTCCAGCTCCCGGGCAGCGGCATTAACGCCGCCATGTCGGGCAAAAGCTTCGAACGTGCGCACCGCACGCAGCGGCGGATCATTATCCAACTGTTCTAAATTATTCATGTATTGAGTTTAAACTCATTAAACTACCGATTAAAAGGCCTAGTCATGGGAGTTATTCTCAGTAAACAGGCCATTTTCCATTACTTATAAGGATATGCATTTCAGATATTTGATAAAAACAGAATAAAAACCTACTGTGCCGCGCATTGCTTCCAGTGAACTGCACACAAGGCTCTTTCACGCCCATGGATACCCTGATTCAACAATTGCTCAACGGTTTGATGCTCGGCAGTTTGTATGCCCTGGTCGCGCTGGGCTACACCATGGTCTACGGCATCCTGCGGATCATCAACTTCGCCCACGGCGATTTGCTGATGATGGGCGCGCTGGTAGGCCTGTCGATCATTCGCACCCTGCAATCGGCGTTCCCGGCATTGCCTGACGTCGCCGTGCTGTTGCTGGCGACCCTCGGTGCAATGGCTTTCTGCGCCGCGCTGGCGGTGGTCATCGAGCGTGTCGCCTATCGTCGCCTGCGCAATGCGCCGCGCATGGCCCCCTTGATCAGCGGCATCGGTGTTTCGCTGTTGCTGCAAACCGTGGCCATGCTCGTCTGGTCACGCAACCCGCAAATGTTCGTGCAACTGCTGCCGCTTGACCCGATTGAGGTCACCGCAGGCGATGCGACCCACGCGGGGGCGATCACCAACATCACGTCCCTGACCACTATCGGCGTCGCCCTGGCGGTCATGCTTGGCCTGCTGCTGTTGGTGGACCACACGCGCCTGGGCCGCGCCATGCGTGCAGTGGCGGAAAACCCGCAGGTCGCGAGCCTCATGGGCATCAACCCCAACCGGATCATCGTCATCACCTTTGCCATCGGCGGCGCCCTGGCCGCACTTGCCGGGATCATGATGGCCAGCAATTACGGCAGCGCGCATTTCTACATGGGCTTTTTGCCCGGCATCAAGGCGTTCACCGCAGCGGTACTCGGCGGCATCGGCAACCTCAAGGGCGCGATGCTCGGCGGGATTCTGCTGGGCCTGATCGAAGCCCTGGGCACCGGTTACCTGGGTGAGCTGACTGGCGGCGTATTCGGCAGCAATTATCAGGATGTATTCGCCTTCCTGGTGTTGATCGCCGTGCTGGTGTTCCGCCCCTCCGGGATCCTTGGCGAACGATTGGCGACCCGCGCATGAACCTCACTGCCCTGATCTCTCAAAACACCGCCTCACGGGCCCGCTACGGTCTGGTGCTGTTCGCCCTGGCAATCGTTCTTGCGCCCTGGCTGGTAGGCCACGCGGGCGGCAATGCCTGGGTCCGCACCCTGGACTTCGCCTTGCTGTACATCATGCTCGCCCTGGGCCTGAACATTGTGGTCGGTTACGCGGGCCTGCTGGACCTGGGTTTCATCGCGTTCTATGCAGTAGGTGCCTACCTGGCGGCCTTGTTGTCGTCCCCGCACTTGCTTAGCCAGTTCCCGGCACTGGCCGCAGCGCTACCGGGCGGCATGCATACACCGCTGTGGGTGATCCTGCCGCTGGCCGGCTTGCTCGCCGCAGGCTTTGGCATCGTGCTGGGTGCACCGACGTTGCGCCTGCGGGGTGACTACCTGGCCATCGTCACCCTGGGCTTCGGCGAAATCATCCGCATCTTCATGCGCAACCTGGACCGGCCCATCAACATCACCAACGGCCCCAAGGGCATTTCCTCGGTGGATCCGGTGCAACTGTTCGGTTTCAGCCTGGCCCGCACCCACGAGATTTTCGGCCTGCGCGTGACCTCGGTGTATTTCTACTACTACCTGTTCGCGCTGCTGGTGGTGCTGATTCTGTTTGCCTGCATTCGCCTGGAACACTCCCGCATCGGGCGCGCCTGGGTCGCGATCCGGGAAGACGAAGACGCCGCTCAGGCCATGGGCCTGGATACCCGTCGCCTGAAGCTGCTGGCCTTCGCCATTGGCGCTGCATTCGGCGGTATCAGCGGTGCATTGTTCGCGTCGTTCCAGGGCTTCGTGTCGCCGGAGTCTTTCAGCCTCAACGAGTCCATCGCCGTGCTGGCGATGGTGGTACTGGGCGGCATGGGCCACATCCCTGGCGTGATTCTCGGCTGCGTGCTGTTGGCGGCACTGCCGGAAGTGCTGCGAGCCAGCATGGGTTCGCTGCAACAGACGTTGTTCGGCCAGGTGCTGATCGACCCGGAAATCATTCGTCAGCTGTTCTATGGCCTGGCGCTGATTCTGGCGATGCTCTACCGCCCTGCCGGTTTGTGGCCCGCCCGTCGTGGAGGTGCCCAATGAGCACGCCGTTGCTGCACATCCAGCAGGTCAATAAACACTTCGGCGGCGTCGCGGCGCTGACCGATGTCAGCCTGAGCATCGAGCCCGGCCAGATCTACGGCCTGATTGGCCCCAACGGCGCAGGCAAGACCACGTTCTTCAACGTCATGACCGGCCTGTACAGCGCTGACTCCGGCAGTTTCGTGCTCGACGGCCAGGCCTACAAGCCGACTTCGGTGCACAAGGTGGCGCAGGTGGGGATTGCCCGCACTTTCCAGAACATTCGCCTGTTCAACGCCATGAGCGTGCTGGAAAACGTCATGGTCGGTCGCCACATTCGCACCCGCAACGGCTTGTGGGCCGCATTGAGCCGCCACCGCCGCGCCCGGGAAGAAGAAGCGCAGACCCGGCAGATTGCCCTTGAATTGCTGGAGTACGTGGGCATTGCAGCTTTCGCCGATTACCGTGCCGACAGCCTTTCCTATGGCCACCAACGTCGCCTGGAAATCGCCCGCGCCCTGGCCACCGAACCCCGATTGCTGGCCCTCGACGAACCGGCTGCGGGCATGAACGCCACCGAAAAACTGCAACTGCGCGGCCTGCTGGAAAAGATCCGCAACGACGGCCGCACCCTGCTGCTGATCGAGCACGACGTGAAGCTGGTGATGGGGGTGTGCGACCGCATCAGCGTCCTCGATTACGGCCAGGTGATTGCCCAGGGCACGCCAGAAGAAGTTCGTCGTCATCCCGCCGTGATCCAGGCCTATCTGGGAGCCAGCGCCCATGTCTGAACCCTTGTTGAGTATCCAGAGCCTGCAGGTGCGCTACGGCGCGATCCAGGCGGTGAAATCCCTGGACCTGCACATCCACGAAGGCGAGCGCGTGACCCTGATCGGCGCCAACGGCGCGGGCAAGACCTCCAGCCTCAAGGCCTTGACCGGTTTGATCCCGGCCAGCGCCGGGGATATCCGCTTTGCCGGGCATTCGATTCGCAACGTGCCCGCCCATGAACTACTGCGCCAGGGCATCGCCATGGTGCCCGAAGGCCGGGGGATTTTTGCGCGCATGAGCGTGCTGGAGAACCTCCAGGCCGGTGCCTATCTGCGCCGCGACAAACAGCAGGTCAGCAGCGAGATCGAGCACTTGCTTGGTAACTTTCCGAACCTGCAAAAGCGCCTGCATCAGGCAGCGGGGCTGTTGTCCGGTGGCGAGCAGCAAATGCTGGCGCTGGCCCGCGCACTGCTCTCGCGCCCTCGCCTGCTGGTGCTGGACGAGCCGTCCATGGGCCTGGCGCCGATCATGGTGGAACGCATTTTCGAGGTGATCCAGCGCGTGTGCAGCTCCGGCATGACCCTGCTGCTGGTGGAGCAGAACGCTCGCCTTGCGTTGCAGGTCACCGACCGCGCCTACGTGATGGACAGCGGCAGCATCAGCCTGACCGGTGCGTCATCGACATTGCTGGACGACGAACAAGTACGCGCCGCTTACCTCGGCGAATAACCCACGACGCCACCGGTCAACCGGCCCGTTTCTCTATAAAGACGTAGAAGACGTAAAGGAAGCACACATGCACATTACTGCCCTCATCAAACGCGCCGCCCTGATCGGTGTCGCTGTCAGCAGCCTCGCCGCCGCCGTGGCCCAGGCCGACCAGACCGTGTTGATCGGCCTGGCAGGTCCTCTGACCGGTCCTTCGGCGCGTATCGGCAAGGACCTGGAAAACGGCGCGCAACTGGCCATCGCCGATGCCAACGCCAAACACCCGAAAATCAATGGCGAAGCGGTGACCTTCAAGCTGGTATCCGAAGACGACCAGTCCGACCCGCGCACCGCCGTCACCGTGGCGCAGCGCCTGGTGGATGCTGGCGTGGTCGGCGTGGTGGGTCACTGGAACACTGGCACCAGCATCCCTGCGGCCCGGGTCTACCATGACGCCGGTATCGCCCAGGTTGCACCGGTGGCCACCGGTCACGCCTACACGCAGCAAGGTTTTGACACCAGCTTCCGGATCATGGGCCATGACGACGATGGCGGTCAGGTAGCCGGCACGTACGCGCTGCAAACCCTCAAGGCCAAGCGCATCGCGGTGCTCGATGACCGCACCGCGTTCGGTCAGGGCCTGGCCGATCAGTTCGTCAAATCCATCGAAGCCAACGGCGGCACCGTGGTGTCACGCGAGTTTGTCGACGACAAGACCATCGATTTCAGTGCCGTGCTGACCACCATTCGCAGCAAGAACCCGGACCTGATTTTCTTCGGTGGCGTGGACTCGCAAGCCGCACCGCTGGCCCGTCGCATCAAGCAACTGGGTATCAAGGCCACCCTGATGGGCGCTGGCGGTTTCGTCAGCCAGACCTTCCTTGAGCTGGCGCAAAAAGATGGCGAAGGCGTGATCGCGCTGGAGCCAGGCCTGGCGGTGGACCAGATGCCCGGCGGCAAGGCCTTCGAGCAGGCCTACCAGGATCGCTACAAGACCCACATCGAGCTGCACGCGCCCTTCGCCTATGACGGCGTTGGCGTGTTGATCGCGGCCATCGAGAAAGCCGATTCCACCGACCCGCAGAAATACCTGCCAGCCCTGCGCGCCAGCCAGTACCAGGGCGTGACCGGCCTGATCGCATTCGACGCCGAAGGCAACCTGAAAGACCCGACCTTCACCGTTTACCAGGTCAAAGCCGATAAATGGCAACCGGTGAGCGTGGCAGGCGGCAAAAAATAATGCAGCACGGCCCAGGCGCTGGCACGACAGGCGCCTTGGGCCACACTCCACCGTGGAGCCAATGGAGGCACACCAATGAGCAGTCATGAAGGTGAACTGGGCATTCTCGCCAGACGGCGCATCGAAGCCGAAATCATCAAGCCGATTTATGAAATTTTGGTCCGTGACTACGGCCAGGAAAAAGCCGCCGCCGTGATTGGCGAAGCGGTATCCCATGCTGCCGTCGAAGCCGGCAAGCAGTTCGCTGCCCGTGAACCCAACGGCCCGGACCTGCAAGGTTTTATCGCCCTGCAAGAGCTGTGGGAGAAAGACGACGCGCTGAAGGTCGAGATCATCGCCAGCGACGCCACCCACTTCGACTACGACGTGCACCGCTGCCGTTACGCCGAGATGTACCACGAGATGGGCCTGGGCGAGATCGGCCATTTGCTGTCCTGCAACCGCGACGAATTGTTCATCGTCGGCTACGACCCCCGGGTAGAACTCAAGCGCGACCACACCATCATGGGTGGCGACGGTCGTTGCGATTTCCGCTACAAGGTCAAGGATCAGGAGCCCAAGGCATGAGCACATCGGCACGGATCAACGGCGAGCGGCTCTGGGACTCGTTGATGGAAATGGCGCGCATCGGTGCGACCCCCAAGGGCGGCGTGTCACGCCTGGCCCTGAGCGAAGAAGACCGCATCGGCCGTGACCTGTTCGTGCGCTGGGCGCAGGAAGCCGGGTGCAGCATTCGCGTGGACGCCATGGGCAACATTTTTGCCCGTCGCGCTGGGCTCAACGACGCTCTGGCCCCGGTCATCACCGGTTCCCATGGCGACTCACAACCCACAGGTGGCAAGTTCGACGGTATCTATGGTGTGCTGGCGGGGCTGGAAGTGGTGCGCACCCTCAATGACCACAGCATCCAGACCGAACGCCCCATCGAGGTGGTCAACTGGACCAACGAGGAAGGCTCGCGCTTCGCCCCGGCGATGATTGCGTCCGGGGTGTATGCCGGGGTGTTCGACCTGGAATACGGCCTGTCGCGCACCGACGCCAAGGGCGTGACCATCGGCCAGGCGCTGGAACAGATCGGCTACGCCGGAACCGAACCCATGGGCGGTCGTGAGATCCATGCCGCGTTCGAGTTGCACATTGAACAGGGTCCGATTCTTGAAGCGCAGGACATCACCATCGGCGTGGTGACCGGTGCCCAGGGCCAGCGCTGGTATGAAGTGGAACTGATCGGCCGCAGCGCCCATGCCGGCACAACGCCGATGGACCATCGCCTGGACGCCATTCTGGGGTTCTCGCGGGTGGTGGAAGCGGTGAACGCCCTGGGCCTGGCCCAAGGCGCCGAAGGTCGCGCCACGGTGGGCATGGTCAACGCCTACCCCAATTCACGCAACGTGGTGCCGGGGCGGGTGTTTTTCAGTGTCGAGTTCCGTCATCCGGATGAAGCCGTGCTGGCCGTGCTGGATGGGCAGTTGCGCGAGCAGGTGGCGCAGATCGCAGCGGGGATTGGCCTGGAGCAGAAGGTGGAACAGATCTTCCAGTACGCCCCCATCGCCTTCGATGCCGACTGCACCCGGCAGGTCAGCCTTGCAGCGAGCGAATTGGGCTACAGCCAGCGGCCGATCATCTCCGGCGCCGGCCATGACGCCTGCTACCTCAACCGCGTCGCCCCCACCTCGATGATCTTCGTCCCGTGCGTGGACGGCTTGAGCCACAACGAAGCCGAACACATCCACCCCCATTGGGCCGAGGCCGGAACCAATGTGCTGCTGTTGGCGATGCTGGCGAAAGCGCAGGAGGTTTGACGGCGGTGTGTCAGGGCTGACGCCTTCGCGAGCAAGCTCGGCTCCCAGAGGTTTTGTGTCTGGACACAAACCCAGTGCAGGAGTGGGCTTGCCCGCGATTGAGGTATATCAGTCACAGATCTCAACCTGCGGCTGCAAAAGCTCTTTAGCCAGCGTCAACCATGCCTGGGCCGCGAACGATAGTTGGCCGTTGCGGCGCCAGGCGAGCATCAGTTTCCAGCTCAGGACAGGCCCACGCACTTTGACGATGGTGAATTGGTGCGAATCCAGGGTGTCGCAGAACATCTTCGGCAACAAGGCGATACCCACCCCCAGACGCACCAGTGACGCGGTGAAATCCCACTGCCCGCTGCGGCCACTGATGCGTGGCACAAACCCCGCTTCGGCGCAGGCGCTGAACACCAGTTCATTGAGGGCAAACGTATCGTCGTAGAAGATGAAATCACTGTCTGCCAGCTCGTTGAGTTCCACCGAATCGCGCCCCGCCCAGATGGAGTTGACAGGGGCCAGCAGGTACAAAAACGACTCGAACAACGGCAGCGAATCGAATTCGGACCACATGTCGGTCGCATCGGGCAGGTCCAGCAGAGTGCCCAGTTCCAGTTGCCCCTGACGCAACTCATTGGCCGTGCCATTGGAGCCGATCTCGAAGATCTTCAGTTCGATCTTTGGATAACGCGCATGGTAGGCCGCGAACACCGGCGCCAGCACCGAGTGTGTCGACGGCGAGACGCCCATGCGCAGGTCACCACGCTCCACCTGCTGTAAGTCCTGCAGCTCAACGTTCATTTCTTCGTGCAGGGCAATCATTTCCCGGGCGCGCCTGAGCACGATGCGGCCGGCGTCCGTCACGGTGAAGCGCTTCCCTAACCGGTCCAGCAAGGTCAGCCCCAGGTTCTGCTCCAGTTGCTGGACCATTTTGCTCACGGTGGGCTGGGTCAGATGCAGGTGCTGCGCGGCCTTGGTAAAGCTCTGCTGGTTGACCACTTCGACGAAGTAGCGCAGCGCCCGAATGTCCATATCGATTCCAAATTTGCATGATTTTGATAATTTTAATTCATTATCTCTTTGAATATCAGGCCGATAAAATCATTTCCAGTTGTTTCAAATGTTGCACCACTGGAAAAGTAGATCATGTCGTCGGCTCCACAAACACCCGCCCCCAACCGCTCTGCCTTGCGCACAACACTCATAAATTGGCTTCAGATCCTCGGGCAAATCGTCGCTCTGGCCTTGGTGTGGTGCGCAGCAGATCGCGTGGCAACCGTGTTCAAGCTGCCGATTTCCGGTGGGGTGCTGGGCCTGCTGGTGCTGGTAGCGTTGCTACTGACTGGCGCAATAAAACCGCCCGCAATCCAGAAAGGCGCCGAGCTGCTGCTGGCCAACATGCTGCTGTATTTCATCCCGCTGGTGGTTTCCGTGGTGCAGTACGTCAGCCTGATTGAAACCGAGGGCCTGAAACTGTTTGCGGCCATCGGCCTTGGGTTTATGTCAGTGCTGCTGGTGACTGCGTTCACGGTGGAATGGGTGTGCCTGATGACCCGCAAACGGCAGTTGCGTCGGCATCGCCAGCAGCGCAGCGGCCGCCAGATCAGCCCTTCGCTGCCTCGATCCCAGGGAGCATTGTGATGGCTGACTCGATCATTTCCCTGGTGTTTCTGGTGGTAACCGTGGCGCTGTTCTACGGCAACCAGGCGGTGTATCGCAGGCACAAACGCATCTGGCTGATCCCGGCGATCTCAACCTCGGTGCTGTTGATTGTATTTGTGGAGATGACGTCCACCTCTTACGCGCTGTACTTCCACGACACCCACTGGCTGGTCTGGCTGCTGGGGCCGGCGACGGTCTCCTTTGCTCTGCCCATTTATCAGAATCGCGGGTTGATCCGTAAATACTGGTTTGCCCTGTGCGCCGGCAGCATGGCGGGGATCGTGGTTTCGATCATCACCACCCTGGCCCTTACGCGCCTGTTGCACATCGACAGCAGCATTGCCCACAGCCTGCTGGCGCGCTCTGTTTCAACGCCTTTCGCACTGGAAGCTACATTGCACCTGGGCGGAACGGCGCAACTGACAGGCATTTTTGTGGTCATCACAGGACTGTTCGGCATTGTTCTGGGCGATGTGATCCTGGCGTTGCTGCCCTTGCGCACACGGGTGGCGAGAGGTGCCCCGTTCGGTACCGCCGCTCACGGTTTCGGGTTGAGTATGGCAAGGCTGGTCGGCCCCGAAGAGGGTGCAGTGGCGAGCCTGACAATGATTTTCAGTGGTGTGTTGATGGTATTGCTGTCGCCGGTCATCGCAAGGGTGCTGGGTTAGCGTCCCGGACGAGCGTTGTGTAGCAGAGCGGCAACAGGAGTCAGCACTTCACCCGGTTTTATAAACCTAAAAAAGTGGCTGTATTCGTGGAGAGCAACCGTGCTTAACAAAACGTATAACTCTTTTTCCGGTCCAGAACAGGTGTCCAAGGCGCAGCATTATGTGCGCCAGCTACTGGGTGAAGCACAGATCGAGCTCAACGGTTCGAACCCCGCGGACATGAAACTCAACGACAGCCGTACCCTTGACCGCGCCCTGGCCGAGGGCAACCTGGGGCTTGGCGAAGAATATGTCGCCGGCAGCTGGGACGCCGAGGCGCTGGACGAGTTCTTCTACCGCCTGATGCGCTCCGGCGTGGTGGACAGGGTCAACCCCGCCATGATGTTCCATGCGTTCTGCGCGAAATTCCTCAACCTGCAAAACAAGAAACGCTCCTGGGAAGTGGGCGAAAAGCACTACGACCTGGGCAACGATTTCTATGCGCGCATGCTGGATTCGCGCATGACCTATACCTGCGGCTACTGGAAAGACGCCAGCACCCTGGAACAAGCGCAATTCGCCAAGCTGGACCTGATCTGTCGCAAACTGCGCCTGGAACCGGGCATGCGGGTGCTGGATATCGGCTGCGGCTGGGGCAGTTTCATGTCCCATGCGGCTGAACACTACGGCGTCGAATGCGTCGGCGTGACCATCTCCAAAGAGCAGGCCGAATGGGGCCGGGCAAAATATGCGCACCTGCCCATCGAGTTTCGCCTGCAGGATTACCGCGACCTGGACGAGCAATTCGATCACATCGCCAGCGTCGGCATGTTCGAGCATGTGGGCCGCAAGAACCATCGCACCTACATGGAAGTCGCCAACCGCTGCCTGAAAGACGACGGCCTGTTCCTGCTGCACACCATCGGCAAGAACCAGCGCAACAGCACGCCGGACCCGTGGATCGACAAGTACATCTTTCCAAACGGTGATCTGCCCTCAATTGGTCAGATCGGCGATGCCATGGACGGCCTGTTCGTCGCCGAGGACATGCACAACTTCGGCGCCGACTACGACAAGACACTCATGGCCTGGTGCGAGAACTTCGAAGCGGCATGGCCTGACTTTGCTGAAATCTTCGGCAAGCGTTTCTATCGCATGTGGCGCTATTACCTGCTGTCCTGCGCGGGCGCCTTCCGGGCCCGGGACATTCAGCTCTGGCAATGGGTGCTGTCCAAGAAAGGCGTGGTTGGCGGTTACCAACGCGTCAACTGAGCACCCTGCGCAGCGACTCCCTGAGGCAAGCCATGGCCTCGGGGGCATGCCTGGGGGGGCCAGACTTGCCCACACCAACTGTGCACCTGCCTGTGGATAACCTGAGCATATCCCCCTGCGGCCCACGGTCCGCCTGACGCCGACGGCGCTGTACACTTTTCGATCAACCCTGAAAAAGCCAACGTTTTCCAACGCTTAGCCGATGGCTGCGGGTCAAAAACCCTGTCACTTGCCGATCTTTTTCCACAGGGCAAACGGACGCTGGAAGCAAAACCATTCATGCCGCACAATCCGGGCCTTGCATCGGACTTGATACAAAAACAGGTCCGCACTTTTAGCTGCCAACCGCACCGCGCAGGAGATGAGCCCAGCATGAACGCACTCGAATGGAATGACGTCGCCCTGGCGAAATATCTCACGAGCAATCCTGGCCTGGCCGATGAGATCAAAGACCTGAGCCCGGAAGAGCAGAAACGGCAGACACAGTGGGCGTTTGAAGATGAAGCGGAAGATCAGGGCATCGAGCCCTGGGAGCTGGCGCTGAACCTGGTTGCCGAATCACCGGAACAACTCAAGACCTTGCGTCGCGAAGCCCACACCCAGGTTGCCGAGGCACTGGGCATGGACTGGAAGGAATATTGCGAGCTCAACGATATCGAGGACTGACCGGCAAAAGGACGGGCAGCCGGAGTATCTGCCGCTGCTCGTCCAAAGCCTGACTGATCAGTCAGCCACGGCGCTTTACCTGATCGTTGCGTGTGGGTAACGTCTGCCCACTTCAATAAAAAGGAATCGCGTCATGAGTGACTTGATCTCGTACCAACTGGAAGACGGTATTGCCACCCTGACCTTGAGCAATGGCAAGGTCAACGCCATTTCCCCCGACGTCATCACAGCCTTCAATGCGGCGCTGGACAAGGCCGAGAAGGACCGCGCCGTGGTGATTATCACCGGCCAGCCGGGCATTCTGTCCGGTGGCTATGACCTCAAGGTAATGACCTCCGGCCCCGAGGCTGCCATCGGCCTGGTCACTGCCGGTTCGACCCTGGCACGCCGTCTGCTGGCGTTCCCCTTCCCTGTCGTTGTCGCCTGCACCGGCCATGCCGTGGCAAAAGGCGCGTTCCTGCTGCTGTCGGTGGATTACCGGATCGGCGTCGAAGGCCCGTTCAGCATCGGCCTGAATGAAGTGCAGATCGGCATGACCATGCACAACGCCGGTATCGACCTGGCCCGTGACCGCCTGGGTAACGCAGCCTTCCACCGCTCGGTAATCAACGGCGAAATGTTCGACCCGGCGGGCGCCTTGCAGGCAGGCTTCCTCGACAAGGTGGTGAGCGTCGAAGAACTGCAAAGCACGGCCCGCACCGCCGCGCTGCAGCTCAAGAAAATCAACATGACCGCCCACAAGAACACCAAGCTCAAGGTTCGCAAGGCGTTGCTCGAAAGCCTGGACACGTCCATCAAGCTGGATCAGCAGCACGCTTTCTGACGCGTTTTTAGTAGCCTTGTGGGGTTTTGCACAGACCTGTTGGAGCGAGGCTTGCCCGCGAAGAGCGATAACGCGGACAGTCTGAAAAACTGCAGGGTTTGCTTCGCGGGCAAGCCTCGCTCCAACACATCACCCACAAGAACACCAAGCTCAAGATCCGCCGGGCCCACTCCTACAAGATTTGCACGAACCTGTGGGAGCGAGCTTGCTCGCGAAGAACGATGACGCGGACTCTTTGAAAAACCGCGCCGAAAAAAAAGCCCACGACAGGGGTCATGGGCTCAACGAAGACCGTTGAAGGGAGCGTTCGGTTTAGCCTGCCGAGCAGTCGAAATCCTGGGTCGGCGCGACTTGTTTGCCATGGGAATCCATCAGCTCGGCACGGTATTCGGTGCCCAGGCTGGACTCGACCATCTTGTAGTGTTCGCCAGCCTTGAAGCCGTCGTATTTGACGCGGGCGCTGCAGTCTTCCTGGTTTTCATCACCGCCCTGCTCAACAAACAGGGTCATGTCCAGGGTGTGGGCGCCAGGGGTGACTTCGAAGTAGCGACCGTCGTTAAGCCGCTTGCCGTCTAGGTTTTCCGCCAGCATTGCACTCGGGCTTTCTTCCTGCAGGCCGATCCAGGCCTCACTCGGGTCTGCCTTTGGCATTGGCCCGGCACAAGCGGAAAGGAGAGTGACCAGACTCAACATCGGGATCAGCAACAGCGACTTGGAAGTCATTTGAAAGTACCTCAGCAGTGGGAACCGTCCCCTGATTTGTCAGGGCTTTCGATGGCTGCAAGCTTGGCGAGGTCAGGCGCGCGGGACAAATGAATCCCCATGAAAGGAATTTAAAGCGTCGGGTAAATGATTTTTCATGCAACCGAAAGGCTCTTGTTAAGTTGCGGCCCCAAGACTGCCGGTATTCCAAATTGGAGGTTCCTGCATGCTCGGGCTGGTAAAGACTGCACTGCTCAAGCCCTACACGTTCATCGTGTTGGCGATATTCATCTGCATCGTCGGGCCATTGGCGGCCCTGCGCACGCCCACTGACGTATTTCCCGATATCGGCATTCCCGTGGTTGCCGTGGTTTGGCAGTACAACGGGCTGTCACCGGACGATATGGCCGGTCGGGTGATTTACACCTACGAGCGGACCCTAAGTACGACGGTCAACGACATCGAGCACATCGAATCGCAATCGCTGCCAGGTATGGGGATCGTCAAGATTTTCTTCCAGCCGGGCGTCGACATTCGTACCGCCAACGCCCAGGTGACAGCGGTTTCCCAGACCGTACTCAAGCAGATGCCTCCGGGCATCACGCCGCCGTTGATCCTCAACTACAGCGCCTCGACGGTGCCGATCCTGCAGATGGCGTTCTCCAGCCCGACGCTGTCGGAATCGAAGATTCGCGACCTGGTGCAGAACAACATCCGTCTGCCGCTGACATCGGTGCCCGGCATTGCGATACCGACCCCCATGGGCGGCAAGCAGCGCCAGATCACCCTTGACCTGGACCCTCAGGCGCTGGCGGCCAAGGGCCTTTCAGCCCAGGACGTGGGCAACGCGCTGGCGTCCGGCAACCAGATCATTCCGGTGGGCACGGCCAAGATGGGCAGCAGTGAATACACTGTGCTGCTCAACAACAGCCCCAAGGCCATCGACGAGCTCAACGACCTGCCGATCAAGACTGTGGACGGCGCGCTGATCACCATCGGCCAGGTGGCCCACGTGCGTGACGGCTCCCCCCCGCAGACCAACATCGTGCGGGTGGACGGCAGCCGAGCGGTACTGATGCCGGCCATGAAAAACGGCAATATTTCGACCCTGTCCATCGTTGACAGCGTGCGCAACATGCTGCCGCTGATCAACGAAACCCTGCCACCGGAACTCAAGACCACACTGCTGGGCGACGCCTCGGTGTTCGTTAAAGAGTCGGTCAGCAGCGTGGCCCGGGAAGGCATCATCGCTGCCCTGCTCACCAGCGTGATGATCCTGCTGTTCCTCGGCAGCTGGCGCTCGACCCTGATCATCGCCGCCTCGATTCCGTTGGCGGTGCTGTCGGCCATTGCCTTGCTGGCCGTGGACGGGCAAACCCTGAACGTGATGACGCTCGGGGGGCTGGCGCTGGCCGTGGGCATCCTGGTGGACGACGCCACGGTGACAATCGAAAACATCAACTGGCACCTTGAACAAGGCAAAGCAGTCCGGGACGCGATAATGGACGGCGCAAAACAGATCGTCGGCCCGGCCTTCGTATCGCTGCTGTGTATCTGCATCGTGTTCGTACCCATGTTCATGTTGCAGGGCATTGCCGGTTACCTGTTCCGGCCAATGGCGCTGGCGGTAATCTTCGCCATGGCCAGTTCCTTCCTGTTGTCGCGGACCCTGGTGCCGACCCTGGCGATGTTCCTGCTCAAGCCCCACGTGCTGGAACAAGGCGCAGGCCATCACCCGGAAGACGAGTTCATCAACCACCACGAAGGCGATCAGCACAAGCCGCAGCGCAATGCGCTGATGCGTGGCGTGGTGGGCTTCCAGCTGGGTTTCGAGCGCGGCTTCTCGGCGGTTCGTGACACCTACTACGGCCTGCTGGGCCTGGCGCTGGAAAACCGCAAACGCTTCCTCGTGGGTTTCCTGACCTGCGTGATCGCAAGCTTTGCGCTGTTGCCAAGCCTGGGCCAGGACTTCTTCCCTGCCACCGACGCCGGTGCCATGGCCATTCACGTGCGCCTGCCGCTGGGCTCGCGAATCGAGGAAAGCGCCGCGGCCTTCGACCGTATCGAAGCGCGTATTCGTCAGGTCGTGCCGCCTGCACAACTGGACACCGTGATCGACAACATCGGTATCCCGTTGAGCGGTATCGACATGGCTTACAGCAGCAGCGGCACCATCGGCCCGCAGGACGGCGACATTCAGGTCACGCTCAAGCCTGGCCATGCACCGACTGCCGATTACGTGAAAAAACTGCGTGAAGTCCTGCCGCAAAGTTTCCCCGGCAGCCACTTTGCGTTCCTGCCAGCGGACATCAGTACCCAGATCCTCAACTTCGGTGCCCCGGCCCCGCTGGACGTGAAAATCTCGGGTCGCGATGCGGGCAACCGTGAGTTCGCCCTGGCACTGCAACGTCGCATCATTCATGTACCGGGTGTGGCCGACGTGCGTATTCAACAGGCCACCGGCTACCCATCGCTGCAGGTCAATGTTGATCGTCTGCGCGCCAAGCAACTGGGCATCACCGAACGTGACGTTACCAGCAGCCTCGGCGCCTCACTGGCCGGCACCTCGCAAGTGGCACCGACCTTCTGGCTGAACCCGGCCAACGGCGTGTCGTATTCGGTGGTGGGCGCCACACCGCAATATCGCCTGGACAGCCTGCCAACCCTTGAGGCACTGCCGATCACTGGCGAGAACGGTCAGTCGCAGATTCTCGGCGGCGTGGCCACGATCAAACGTGTGGACAGCCCGGCAGTGGTCACCCACTACAACATCGAACCGACCCTGGATATCTACGCCAGCGTGCAGGGCCGTGACCTGGGTGGCGTAGCCCGTGACATCCAGAAGATCATCGATGACGCCGCACATCAGCGCCCCAAAGGCACCATCGTCACCCTGCACGGCCAGATCGATGCCCTGCACGAAGCCTTCAGCGGTCTGAGTTTTGGTCTGCTGGGCGCCGTGGTGCTGATCTACCTGCTGATCGTGGTCAACTTCCAGTCCTGGGTCGACCCGTTCGTGATCATCACCGCCCTGCCCGCTGCGCTGGCCGGGATCGTCTGGATGCTGTTCCTCAGTGGCACGTCATTGTCGGTGCCCGCGTTGACGGGGGCGATCCTCTGTATGGGGGTGGCGACCGCCAACTCGATTCTGGTGGTCAGCTTCTGTCGTGAACGCCTGGCCGAACACGGCGATGCCTTCAAGGCCTCCCTGGAAGCCGGTTACTCACGGTTCCGGCCGGTGTGCATGACCGCACTGGCGATGATCCTCGGCATGTTGCCACTGGCCCTGTCCCAGGAGCAGAACGCTCCGCTGGGGCGCGCCGTGATCGGCGGCCTGATCTTCGCCACCGTTGCCACGCTGATCTTCGTGCCAGTGGTATTCAGCCTGGCGCACCGTCGCTCAAATCCTCGCGCTGTTGTTGGAGAACTTTCCCATGTCGTCTGAAAACGCCCCTAAACGTAAACGCCTGATTCTGGTAGGCATCGGTGGGCTGACCCTGGCGGCACTGCTGGTCGCCAATGGCCTCGCGGCCCGGACCCGCCACGAAAGCGCCGTCACCTCCTGGACTGAAACCCAGGCCCTGCCGGTGGTCACCGTGTTCCAGCCGGCCCATAACGCCGATGGCAACACGCTGCAGCTGCCAGCGCACCTGGAAGCCTGGAACCAGGCGCCGATCAACGCCCGGGTCAGTGGCTACCTGAAGGACTGGAAAACCGACATCGGAGCCAAGGTCAAGGCCGGGCAAGTGCTGGCTGAAATCGACAGCCCGGAGCTGGACCAGCAAATGGCCCAGACCCATGCCCACCTGGTGCAACAACAGGCCAACTCGCGCCTGGCCGATACCACCGCCGCCCGCTGGCAGAACCTGCTGGCGAGCCACTCGGTATCGCGTCAGGAAGTGGACGAGAAAATCTCCAACGCTGCCGCTGCCAGGGCAGACATGCAGGCAGCCGCTGCCGACTATGAGCGCCTGTCAGACCTGGAAGCGTACAAGACCATTCGCGCGCCCTTCTCCGGGACCATCACGGCGCGTAACACAGACATCGGCCAGTTGATCAAGGCCGATAACGCCGGCACCGTGGCCCTGTTCAATATCGCCGACACCCAACGCCTGCGTCTGTACGTGCCGGTGCCGCAGAACTACGCGAGCGTCATTCGACCCGGCATGCAGATCCAGCTGACCGTGCCTGAGCATCCGGGCAAAGTCTTCACCGCTACCCTGCTGGGCGACTCCACCGCCATCGACCCGCATTCGGGCACCTTGCTGGCCCAGTTTGTCGCCGACAACGCCGACGGTTCGCTGCTGCCGGGGGACTACGCCGACGCCACACTCAAGCTGGCCGCGGACACCAACGGCGTGACCATTCCTGCCAGCTCGTTGATCTTCCGCGCCCAAGGCACGCAGGTCGCAATGCTGGACAAGGACAACCATGTGCACCTGCGCGACATCCACATCGGCATGGACCTGGGCGATCGACTGGTGATCGATCAGGGCCTGAAAGCAGATGACCGGGTAATCAACAACCCGCCGGATTCGCTGCGTGAAAACGACCCTGTGCAACTGGCCGATGCAGGAGCTGCCCATGCGCCCAAGGCTTAGTCGCATCGCCCTCGTCCTGGCCATGGGCATGACCTTGCAGGCCTGCTCCCTGGCGCCGACCTATCACACGCCGCAGGTCGCACTGCCGCAGCACTACCGCGAGCAGACCCAGGACGGCCCGTGGAAAATCGCCCAACCGGGGGACAAACTGCAGACGCAGTGGTGGCAGCTGTACCACGACTCGCACCTCGATGAACTGCAGTCGCAGTTGCTCAAGGCCAACCCTGACCTGGCGGCAGCCCTGGCCCACTACGATGGCGCCCAGGCCTTTGCCAGCCAGCTGCATTCGGGGCTGTTCCCGCAGATCAACGCCAGCGCACAACCGATGCGCCAGCGCCAGTCGGATACCCGGCCTTTGCGCGGCTCCGATCAACCGGCGGTGTACAACAGCAATACCCTGGGCCTGAGCCTGAACTTCGATCTCGACCTGTGGGGCAAGATCCGCAATCAGGTCGCAGCCGGTGATGCCCAGGCCCAGGCCTCGGGTGACGACCTCGCCGTGGCGCGCCTGAGTCTGCAGAAACAACTGGCAACCCTGTACGTGCAGTTGCGTGGCCTGGATGCCCAGGCCACCATCCTCAAGACGTCCCTGGATGACTTCACCCAGGCCGTGCACCTGACCAAGGACCGCTATGAGGGCAACATCGCCTCGGAACTGGACATGACCCGTGCCCAGAGCCAGTTGGCCGAAGCCCAGGCGCAACTGGATGATGTGCGTGCCCAGCGTGACTTGAGCGAACACGCCATCGCTGAACTGGTCGGCGTCATGCCCAGCGATTTCCAGCTGGCTGTGGACACCCATGCGCTGACCCAACTACCGGCTCCGCCCCAGGCCCTGCCCAGCACCTTGCTGCAGCGCCGTCCCGACATTGCCGCAGCTGAGCGACGGGTGTTTGCCGCCAACGCCAACATCGGCGTGGCCCGCGCGGCCTGGTACCCGGATTTCAGCCTGACCGGCCTGTTGGGTGGGCAGACACAAGGGGTCGGCAATCTGCTGGCGGCGACCAACCGTTATTGGGCCTTGGGGCCACTGGTCAACCTGCCGATCTTCGACGCAGGACGCCGCAGCGCCGAAGATCGCCAGGCCAAAGCCGAGTTCGACGAAGCCGCTGCGCACTACCGCAGTCAGGTGCTGCTGGCAGTTCGCGAAGTGGAAGACAACCTGGGGCAACTGCGTAACCTGCAGTTGGAAGCCCAGGATGAACAGGCCGCTGTCGATGCCTCCAAACGCGCAGAACAGATCGCCACCAGCAGCTACGAAGCCGGTGCCGTGAACTATCTGGACGTGGTCACCGCACAAACCACGGCGCTGCAGGCACAGCGTCGTTTGCAGGTGCTGCAAACCAGCCTCCTGCAGGCCAATGTCGGGTTGGTGGTGGCGTTGGGTGGGGGGTGGGAAGCCGGGAAATAACAGACCGACGCTCCAACAGAGGTATGCAAAACCTGTGGGAGATTCTATGTTCGCCCGCAAGTTGTAGGAGTGGGCAAGGTGATCGCCACCCCGGCCACTCCTACAAAGTTTTGTGTTTGCCGCAGATTCTGGTTCTTGATCGTTACCACGATGAAGCGTGGGAACGATCAAGCAATCAGTCAGTTAAAAATCAAACAACGCCTGGGGCGCATCGATCAACATGGCGCGGCGTACGGCATCGGCGCAGTCCAGTTGACGTAACTGCCCCACTACGGTGTCGTAACTGACCGTTTGTTCATGCTGGGTATGGGGCCAGTCACTGCCCCACACCAGACGCTGCAGACCAAAACTCTCCACCAGCAATGGCAAGGCTGCCTGGGCAAACGCTGCGTTCTGCTGCTCGGTGCCGCCCAGGCGATAGATCGCCGAGACCTTCATCCACACCTGGCCGCTGAGCCCCAGTTCAAGCAACTCATGAAAGCCCGGTTGATCAATGCCTAACCGTGCATCCGGCCGACCGAAATGGTCGACCACTATCTTGCAGCCATAAGGCAACAGCGCGCGAATCAGGCCCGGAAGGTCCGCGACCTGGCGATGCAACTCCACGTGCCAGCCCAACGCGGCAATATCGCCAAACAAACGCTGCCAGTCCGGTTGGGTAAAGTCAGGCAGGGCCTGGCCCATCAGGTTAAGGCGAATGCCCACCACACCCAGTCGGTCCATCTCCTCCAGCGCCTGACGGCTGGTGTCGACATCGACCACCACGACCCCGCGCAATTGCTCGGGGGCCTGACGCAGTGCGTTCAGCAGGTACTCATTGTCGGTGCCCAGAAAACTCGGTTGCACCAGCACCCCACGGTTCAGGCCGTGGTCACGCAGATGTGCCAGATATTGCTCCAGTGTGGCGTCGTAGTCGGGGGTGTAGCGGCGCCCTGAGGTCAGGTCAAGTTCACGGCTGAACACATGGGCATGGGAATCGATGCCAGGCATCGGCGGGTTAACGGTATCGGACATGAAACTCATCTATGGAAATGGCGCGGTGCCGGACAACCCCTGTCCAGCACCGCGCAAACAAGGAAAGCCGATCAAGCCTGTTGCGGCGTTTCGCTTCCTTTCACCGATGCAGAACCAGCAGCGGTTGTAGTGTCCAGACTGCGTCCTCGGGTTTCCGGCAACGCCAGGGCAGCGATCACCGCCACGCCATAGGCAATACCGGCGTCAATGCCGATGGCAGAGCCCAGGGACATCGATTCGCTCATGTGACCTACCATGAACGGGAATACAGCCGACAACACACGGCCGAAGTTGTAGCAAAAGCCAACACCCGCGCCACGCACATCGGCCGGGTACAGCTCGTTGAAGAACGCACCAAGGCTTGCGGGAATGCCGGCCGCGAAGAAGCCCAGCGGGAAGCCCAGGAACAGCATTTCGGTGTTGGTCAGCGGCAGGAACAGGTAGCACTGCACTGTGACCACGCAGCACACCGCGAACAGCAAGATGTTCTTGCGCCGACCGATGCGGTCAATCAGCAAGCCACTGACCACGCAACCACACCAGAACGCCGCGATGATCACCGCCAGATAGCCACCGGAGCTGAGCACCGACAGGTTGCGTTCGGTCTTGAGGAAGGTCGGCAGCCAGGTCATCACCGCGTGGTAACCACCGTGGGCACCCAGGCCCAGCAGACCGCCGAGCAAGGTCACGCGCAGCAACTCGGGGCGGAAGATGCCCGCCATGGACTTAAAGAAGTTGACCGGTTTGGCCTGGGCTTTCTGCATGCGCAGGAAGCTGTCCGGTTCCTCGACATTGCGACGCACCCAGATGATCAACAGTGCAGGCAGCAGCCCCACCAGGAACATCACGCGCCAGGCCATGGCCTCAGGCACGAAGGAGTAGATCAGCGTGAACACACCCACCGCCAGACCCCAGCCCACGGCCCATGCGCTTTGTACGGTACCCATGACCTTGCCACGGTATTTGGACTGGATGGTTTCAGCCATCAGCACCGCACCCGCCGCCCATTCGCCGCCAATGCCGAAGCCTTGCAGCGCCTTGACGATCAACAGCTGATGGAAGCCTGTGACAAAGGCCGACAGGAACGTGAAGACCGAGAACCAGAGGATCATCCATTGCAGCGTGCGTACCCGGCCATAACGGTCGGACAACGTACCGCCCAGCCAGCCACCCAGTGCCGAAGTGACCAGGGTCACACCACTGATCAGACCCGCATCCCCCTTGCTCAGGGCAAACGCTGCAATCAGCGCCGGGATTGCCAAACCAAACATTTGCACTTCCAGTGCATCCAGCGACCATCCGCCGAAACACGCCCAAAACGTCTTGCGCTCCTTCGGAGTCACTTCGCGATACCACTTGAACATGAGTTTTTTATCCTTGTTGATGTACGTGCTGGCTTGGGAAACAAATTGTCAACGAATGTCGACGCTGTAACGGAAGTGGCTGGCATGGCCGCGCGAGCGGCGCCACTCCAGAGGCTGACCGGCGTAGTTACGCGCCAGACGCTCGACCACCACCACAGGGCTACCCGTGGGGATGCGCAACAGCCGGGCATGGGCGTCGTCGACCAGCTCGGCTGTGAGGCTTTCTTCGGCGTAGGCAATGACCTGGCCGCAGAACTGTTCATAAATGGGATAAAGCAACGGCCCTTCGCGATTGAGGTCCAGATCCAGCAAGGCCTGGAAATGAATGCGCGGCAGCCAGATTTCTTCGGCCAGAACCGGCTGCGCCTCAAGCAGACGTAACCGCACCAGACGAATCACCGGAGCCTCGGCGGGCAGGCACAGCGCCTGGCTCACGGCAGAAGGCGAAACCATGGGTTCGATGGACAGGATGCGGCTCTCGGGCACCTGGCGTTCACCGGAAACACTCTGGAAACGAAAGAAGCGAAACAGCGACGACTGGAATTGCGGGCGCCGAATGAAAGTGCCTCGGCCCTGTTGTCGTTCGAGGATGTTCTCGTTGACCAGCATGTCGATGGCTTTGCGCACCGTGCCGGTGGACAAACAGTATTCGCTCGAAAGTGCAGCTTCGGTGGGAATGGCCTCACCGGGACGCCAGCGGTTATTGGCGATTTGCTCGGCCAACTGGTCACGCAGGCGTTGATAAAGCGGCAGGCGGTCATCACTGGATAATCTGTTCATATTGTAGTTATCTAGTCATATATATGAATTTTGTAGTGAAGTATTCTCCTGTTACAAAAGGTCGTCAAGCGCCTGTTATCGGATGATATCAATATGATGTCAAATTAACACATGGACTGACACTTTCGCGAGCAAGCTCGCTCCCAGCCAGGCAATGCAAACCTTGTGGGAGCGAGCTTGCTCGCGAATGCAGTGGTTCGGTCTACCGCGAAACCACACGCTTGATCTAGACCTCCGACTCACCCCGGACCTGGGCAATGTACTCCACGACATACGCCGCATCCCGGGCCACCATGGGCCGCCAGATCCGCGAACCGAAAAACGTCATCGAACGCGCCCTGATCACCTCCCACGGCGCCGACCTCAACCTGGACCTGCCCGACGAACCCAAAACCACCGGCCCAGCACCATCAGCGCTGCCCACCGCCAACGGCGGCGTCATCACCGACGCGCAACTGCGCAACCTTGAGCGCAACAACATGCACGCAGCCCGAAAGCCACCCACGGCAAACTGTTCGGCAAGGGCGGCGCCGCTGAACTGCTGGGGATCAAGCCCACGACACTGGCGTCGCGGTTAAAGGGGCTGGATATTGAGTTGGAGTGAGGCTCGCCAGAAAACGCAGTCAGGCCCGCAAGTGGCGGATGATGTTCGTCAGCACAGGGGCGAAGGGCTGCATTTTTTGCTCGGGATCAAGCTGCTGCAGAGCATCAAGCATCGCATCCAGGATATCGTCGTCCTCGTTCATCAGTTCGCCTGGCTGCAAGCCCTCGGTAAACAGAAGCGTATCGATCATGCTTTTTCGATAATCAATCAATCGTCGATTGTTCTGATGGTCGCTGCCGAGCTTCAGGACCTCGATACTGGCCCTGGCCCGTTCACTCAGGCCTTCGACTTTCCCGGACAACTCAAACTTCAATTCCCCGGCGCATTCGTCCATCAACGGTGTAAGCGGTAATACCTGGCTGCCATGGGCATCCCCGCATTGGCGGCCTGTATTACAGCTGGCAACAATATTCGAAAAGTCCAGGGTTCTGTTTAACGCCAGCGCCTGAGCTTCGACATGTTCATTGTGCGAGCTGTCCCTGTCTGCCGATATTCTCTGGCAGCAATAAGCACACAACCCATACTGCTCAGCCACACACGCATCACGAATGCTGTCTTTCACCTGCAAATTGCCCGCAAGGTCCGAGTAACGGCGGTTCGGGTTAGCCCGCTTCCACTGCGTCAACGCTTGCGGTTCTGCACCTTTTTCAATCCTTCGCACGACGAACTTCCAGCTTGCGGATCAACAGTGCGGCCTTGGCCAACTCGATGTGCCCCTCAGGAAGCTCAGCCGACAGCCGCTGATACAGCGTTCTGGCGTCCTCCAGTTTGCCGCCGTGCAACAAATCCAGAAGATCATCCAGGTGTTGCTGCACGTCACTGTTACGAACATCGGTGTCCATGACGCCCAGCAGGACCTGGTTGGCATCCAGGCCATAAAGCTCGGACTGTTCACGCAGGTCGCCATCATCCATCACGTAACAAAGGACGCCCTTGGCATCGCTGATGACCAAAGGCGAATGAGTGGTCAGGAAAAACTGGCAATGGGGAAAGGTTGTGGTCAGTTGCCGAATCAAGGTGCGTTGCCACTTGGGATGAAGGTGCAGATCCACTTCGTCGATCAGGACGATACCATCGCCGAGCAACGGGTTTTCAAGGGCAGGATTGAGCATGGCCAGACGTCGGGCGATGTCCCCGACCAGCGCCATCATCGATTTTTCGCCTTGGGAGAGTTGGGCGACATTGAGCGTGACATCGTCCTTGTCGATCATCATGATCAGACGAGGCTTGCGTTGAACGCGCAGGTTGCGAAACCCCGGCATGAAGGCTTCGACCGCAGATCGAACGGCTTTCAGATGGGGATCGCGAGAAGAATCAATTGCTTTGGAAGCTACCTGCCACAATTCGGTATCGCTACCAAAAATTGCCTGTATCTTTTTCAGGAACGCAGGAGAAGGACCTTCTTCGTTCTCCATGTCTTCGCGCTCACGAAACCACTCAAAGAAGCGTCGAAAATCCACGCCCCTGCTCAGCGAATTATCGTAGCCGTCCAGTTGCTCGAAGTTACCGCCAGGCTTTGCCTTTAGCGAAATATCCAGCACCGAACGCTCTACCGGGTAGTAGGCAATCAATGGCAATGACGACTGGTTGTACTCCGTCAGCCGCTGTCGATAGTCATCGGCCAGACGGCCCAGGTCGATCAGAAGGCTAGGCACCCTCAAGATCCGCCCTTTCAGGGCACGACTTAACCTCCACTCATACAGGGAGCTTTGCGCCGTCAGCGTGGACCCGTCGAGCATCTCCACGGTGTCTTCAACGGAAATTGAAATCGACGCAGCGCCAGCGCCGTTTTGCACGCTGTCGTAGTCAATCGGCGTACCACTGCCCTTCTCCGAGCGAATCCGCGCAACCAGCCAACTCAAGGAAATGGCAACCGAACGCAGCAAGGTGGTTTTACCGGCACCGTTATTGCCCACCAGCACCGTCACATTGGAGCTATGCCGCTCAGTCGGCGCCAATATGACTTCAAGATCGTCGAAACGACCGACATTGCGCAGCCTGAATTTCTTGATTTCCATGAAGTACCCTTAAGGGCTGGTCCGGTGGTAGAGACGGCACGCATTATGTCATCCCTTGCCCGCGTGTGAACGGTTGACTTGGACGCGGGGTATAGCGCCAGCCCCATTATTTTTTTCAGGCATATACGCTATCAACCCGACCACCCTACTCAATTCCCGGCAAAGCCATTAGCCTGCGCGGCATCCCTTCCTGATCCTGGTCGCGCGCGTCGTGCTCGGGGCCTGGCCAATGCTTAGTCGAGAAACCCCATGAGTACCAAGACTTCAACGCAGCATGCCGCTGCTCCCGCGATGACGCGCGGGCTGGTGATGTTGTTTGCGTTCTGCTGTGGCGCGATTGTCGCCAATATCTACTACGCGCAGCCGATCATTGGCCTGATTGCGCCGGACATTGGTTTGTCCAACACCCTGGCGAGCATGATCGTGTCCCTGACCCAGATCGGTTACGCGCTGGGGCTGTTCTTTCTGGTGCCGTTGGGCGATTTGCTGGAGAACCGGCGTTTGATGATCGTCACCACCGGTGTGGCGATCCTGAGTTTGCTGGGCGCCGCGTTTGCCCAGCAGCCCAACGTGTTCATGATCGTGTCGCTGCTGGTGGGGTTCAGCTCGGTGTCGGTGCAGATCCTGATCCCCATGGCGGCCAACATGGCGCCGGAACACTCCCGTGGCCGGGTGGTGGGCAGCATCATGTCTGGCCTGCTGCTGGGTATCCTGCTGGCCCGGCCGTTGTCCAGCCTGGTGGCGGACCACTTCGGCTGGCGTGCGGTGTTCGGTTCGGCAGCGGCCTTGATGCTGATCATCAGCGTGGTGATGGGTACCGCCATGCCGCGCCGCGTGCCGGATCACAAGGCCACTTACGGCCAACTGCTGCTTTCCCTATGGACGCTGCTGCGCAACCAGCCGGTGCTGCGCCAGCGGGCGTTCTACCAGGCGTGCATGTTCGCCACGTTCAGCCTGTTCTGGACCGCCGTACCGCTTGAACTGGTACGCAGCCACGGCCTGTCCCAGACGCAAATTGCGATCTTCGCCCTGGTGGGTGCCATAGGTGCCATTGCCGCGCCTATCGGTGGACGCCTGGCAGACGCAGGTCACTCCTGGATCATCAGCCTCTGCGCGCTGCTGTTCGCGGGCTTGAGTTTCGTGCCATCACTCATCCATCCAGCCTACAGCGTCATCGGCCTGGCGATCACCGGCATCGTGATCGACTTCTGCGTGCAGATAAACATGGTGCAGGGGCAGCGGGCGGTGTATGCGCTGGACGCAAACAGCCGCGGTCGCCTGAACGCGCTGTATACCACCAGTATTTTCGTCGGCGGCTCGGTGGGCTCGGCGATTGCCAGCGTGCTGTATGACCACGGCGGCTGGATGTGGATCGTGATTGCCGGCAGTGCTTTCCCGTTGCTGGCGTTGATCGGGTTTCTGATCAATTCGGCAGGTGAACAGCGGGCGGCGCGTAACGCTTGAAACGAGCCTCAAAGACGACCATCTTGGACGACCCTTTCAAGCCTTGGAGAAAACCGATGTCCACACGCACTTTCCTGATCACCGGCGCCAGCAAGGGCATCGGTCGCGCGCTCGCTCATCTGCTGGCAGAGGCCGGGCATCATGTGGTGGGCATCGCCCGTCACGCCAATGATCCGACTTTCCCCGGAACGCTGGTGGCGCTGGATCTGAGCGATCGTGAACAGACCCGTCGCGTACTGCAGGAACTGACCCAGCGCTACAAATTCGACGGTCTGGTCAACAACGTCGGCCTGGTACGCCCGCAGTTGCTGGGACATATCGAGCTTGAGGATTTCGACGCGGTAATGGGCGTCAACCTGCATTCGGCGTTGCTGGCCACTCAGGCGTTGCTGCCGAACATGCGCGAAAAGGGATGGGGCCGGATCGTGAATATCTCCAGCCTGACCGTGCTGGGCATCACCCACCGCACGGCCTATGCAGCAGCCAAGGCGGCATTGATCAGCTTCACTCGCTCCTGGTCGCTGGAGCTGGCGCAATCGGGCATCACCGCTAACGCCGTCGCACCCGGCCCCACCGAGACCGAACTGTTCAGGGAAAACAACCCCGCAGGCAGCGAAGGTGAAAAGCGTTATCTGTCCGTCGTGCCCATGGGGCGTTTCGGCCAGCCGGCAGAAATCGCGGCCGCGATTGCGTTCCTGCTTTCCGAACAGAGTGGGTTCATTACCGGGCAGACCTTGTTTGTGGACGGCGGGGCTTCGGTGGGTAAGTCGGGTTTTTGAGAACGTGTTGTAGCGCCTGAACGGAAGCCTTCGCAAGCAAGGTGGATCGCCACCCAGCTCGCACGGGGGAGTTCGTAACTCCTGTGGGAGATTCCATGTTTGGCTGCAAGTTTGTAGGAGCGCGCTTGCCCGCGATTGCAGTGTGTCAGGCCCTGATGCATTTCAGGACTGACGCCTTCGCGAGCAAGCTAGCTCCCACAGGTTTTGCAGCCGCCGCCGGGTTTGGTTTGAACCCCAATCCCCTGTGGGAGCGAGCTTGCTCGCGAAGGGCTTGATGCGGTCCTTCTGTCAGCCCGCGATGGCCGCAAACCCGCGTTGCAGGTCTTCGATCAGCGCGTCCACGTCTTCCAGGCCGATGTGCAGCCTCAGCACCGGGTTCAGTGCACGATCCGCGGCATTGTTGCGGTCGCGGGGGTCGGCCACGGTGATCAGGCTTTCATAGCCGCCCCACGAGGCCCCCAGGCCGAACAGCTGCAAGGCATCAATGAAGTACTCCAGATTCGCCCGATTGGCGTCCGCCAGTTCGAACGACAGCAAGCCGTTGCTACCGGTGAAGTCCCGCTTCCACAACGCGTGGCCCGGATGGTCGGCCAATGCCGGATGGAACACTCGCTTCACCTGTGGCTGCGCCTGCAACCAATGGGCGACCTCCAGTGCCTGGCGCTCATGCACCGCCAGCCGCGACGCCAGGGTACGGGCGCCGCGAAGGACCAGATACGCATCATCCGGGCTGACGGTGGTGCCAAAGCTGTCGCTCATCCGCGACAAAGGTTGCCAGGCGCTTTCGAGGGTGCAGACGCTGCCCATCACCACATCACTATGGCCGCACAGGTATTTGGTCAGGGCCATGATCGAGATGTCGGCACCCAGCTCCAGCGGTCGAAACAGGTAAGCCGAGCCCCAGGTGTTGTCCACCGCCAGCAGAATCCCACGCGGTTTGCACAGCGCAGCAATGGCTGGCAGGTCGCACAGCTCGTACAGCAGCGAACCCGGCACCTCGGCATAGACCATTTTGGTGTTGGCTTGCAGTTGGGCTTCGAGCCCGGAGCCATCGGCGGCGAAGTAGCTGGCCTGGATGCCGAACGGTTCAAGGAATTCGCGCACCAGATGACGCACCGGTGAATACACCGCATCAGTGATCAGTACATGGTCCCCAGGCCGCAGGTAGGCCAGGAAGGTCTGCGCCACGGCCGCCAGCCCGGTCGGGAACAGGCGCGTGCGATGCCCGCCTTCCAGCTCGGTCACCAGATCTTCCAGCGCAAACGCAGTCGGGTTGCCCCGTGCGCCGTAGCTCAATACGCGTTCCGTATCACGCCGTGCACGGGCATCACGCATTTCGCCGAGGCTGTCGAACAGCACCGTACTCAGGCGCGTCACCGACACATTCACCGCGCGCCCGCCGTTGCCCTTTTCAGTACGGGCGGCGTGTACCAGCCGGGTCCGTACCTGGGCATTACTCGGCGAGCGCAGCGGCTTTTTTACCTGCGAGTGCAGCGGCTTGAGGCTGGCGATTTCGCTGTCGGTCATCTGCCCCAACAGACCGATTTCCCAGGCCAGGTACTGCCGCGCTGCGTCCTTGTTGCCGGAGTGGCGGTCGTGGGTGAAGAACAGAAAATCGATGCATTCGGCGTTCGGCGGCGTGTTGGCGTCTTCACTCACCGGTAGGCCGGCGCTCTGCCAGGCGCTGAAACCACCGTCCAGCAGGCGAGTCTGGACGTACTGGCTTTCGGGTAATTCAAGGGCCGCAATCTGCGCCACGGCCGGGTCATCGGCCAGCAGCACCAATGGACGCTGTTCATGGGCAACCGCCGATGCCAGCAGCGAACGGATCGACCAGCGAGAACCGGCGATGTGGCCTTTGCGGTAGGTCATGCTCGGGCGCAGGTCGATCAGCGCCACCGAATCATCTTTCAACGCCTCAGCCAGCGCTTGCGTCGTGATTAGCGGCAATGTCGAGGGCACCGGCGCAACCACCGGCAACGCCAGGCCACTGTTCACGCCGTCGGCCAGCACATAGGCCTGATGCCCCAGTTGCGTGAGCCAGCTGGCAACGATGGGCGCTCGCACGCCATCGCTGTCCACCAGCACGATCCGCGCCTGACGCACGCCCACATACAGGTCGGTGGACTGAATCAGCTGCCCGCCCGGCGTGTGTTGCGCGCCCGGCAAGGTGCCTGCTGCAAACTCCTCAGCGGTGCGCACATCGCACAGAAACAGGCTACGGGTCGAATCTTCCGCCCAGCCGGCCACCTGAGCGGCGGTGACGGTTTCGACGCCCACCCGGGCGGCCAGTTGTTGTGCTGCCGCACGTTGCGCAGGCAGAGCCGAAGGCGACGTGGCATCAGCGTAACGGCGGGTGCTGCCATGTTCCAGTTGCAGGTCGGCGAGGTACCAGCCCTGGGTGCCGTTTTCCAGGGCGTAGACCGGGTTCTTCACACCCAGGTCAATCAGGGTCTGGGCGCCGATGATGCTGCGGGTACGACCGGCGCAGTTGACGACGATGGGCGTGGTTTCATCCGGCACCAGGTCGTGCAGGCGATAGCCCAGCTCGCCGTTGGGGCAGCAGACGGAACCTGGGATGGTCATCTTGCGGTATTCGTCGAACGGGCGACCGTCAAGCAGTACCAGCGGCTCGCCACGGGCCTGCCAGTCAGCCAGTTGTTGCGCAGTGATGTGCGGGGTGTGGCTGGCTTCTTCCACCAGTTCGCCAAACGCCTTGGACGGCACATGGACCCCGGCGAACAGCTGCAAGCCAGCGGCCTGCCAGCCGTCGGCACCGCCATCGAGAATATGCACGTGGTTGTAGCCCAGCTCGTCGAGGCGCAAGGCCGAACGTGCCGCGATGTCGCCGCCGTCCTGATCGTAGATCACCAGACGAACGTTGGAATTGGGGGCCAGGCGGCGAGCTTCAAGCTCAAGCCGGCTGTAGGGCAGGTTCACCCCATGAAACAGATGCGCTTCGCCATACTGGCCGTGTTCACGCACGTCGAACAGGGCGATTTCCTGCCCGTCGAAAAGCCATTGCTGCAGTTGCCCTGGGGTTACGGTTTGGCTCATGGGAGTCCTGCCTGGATATGAAATCAGAAACGTGGGAAGCATTGATACCTGTGGGAGCGGATTCATCCGCGAAGAGGCCAGCACATCCAGCCTCTTCGTTGACTGATACACCGCATTCGCGAATGAATTCGCTCCCACAAATACAACTTTGGGTTACTGCAACGCCAACGACCGCTCATTGGCCGCGACTTCGCGTCCTTTGGCGTAGGCGCGTTGCACTGCTGGACGGGCCTTGATGCGTTCGCGCCAGGCGCTGATGTGCGGGTAGTCCGCCAGGTCCTGGCCCTGACGCAACGGCTGGATCCACGGAAAGATCGCGATGTCGGCGATGGAGTAATCCCCCGCCACATAACTCACTTCACCCAGGCGTTTTTCCAGCACGCGATACAGGCGCGTGGCTTCAGCGTTGAGCATGTCCAGGGCGAACGGAATCGGTTCCGGCGCCTTCTCCTTGAACACCTGCAACTGGCTCAGGTACGGCGTGATATGCCCCACCTGCCAGAACAGCCATTCCTGTACCTTCTGGCGCTCGACGCTACCCGCGGGCGGTAGGAAACGACCGGCCTTGTCCGCCAGGTAATTGAGGATAGCCCCGGATTCGAACAGGCTCAGCGGCTCACCCGGATTCAGCGGTGCGTGGTCGACAATGGCCGGGATGCGGCCGTTGGCACTGATGCGCTGCAAGGCTTCCTGCTTTTGCTCGCCCAGACGAATGTTGATCGGTATCAGCCGGTAGTCCTGCTCCAGTTCCTCGAGCAGGATGCCGATTTTCAGGCCGTTACCCGTGGGCCAGTAATACAGGTCGATCATGCGTAGGCCTTGATGGAAGGCGCCATCTGCGAAGCGTTGTAGTTGAGGATGCGACCGTCGGCTTCAACGCCGTAACGACCGTTGAGAGACTCCAGCGGCAGACCGTACAGGTGGAAGTGCAGGGTCGGCGTCTCGCCCTCGACACGAATGCCGTGCAGGTCTTCGCCCAGGAACGAGATCGACGTACCCGGTTGCACGATCACTTCTTTTTCCAGGGTCAGGGTGGTGAAGCCCGGCTCGCGGCCTTCGTCACTGCGGCCGTAGACGTAGTTGATTTCCTGGCCTTCGACAGCGCTGATGATGGCCCAGGTTTCGTGGTTATGAGGGATGGTGCTTTTGCCCGGCAGCAGCGAGTTCATGTACAGCGTCGGGGTATCGCCGTCGTCGTTCAGGCGATAGCGGAAGGCGGTGCTGCCCTGCCCCGGTACCGGCGACGGGAATTCGTCGAAGTTGAACAGGTCACGGCGCTCGGCCAGTTGTTCCAGCAGCGCGACAATTTCCACCAGGGCAGCGCGGTCGACGCCACGCTGATTGATGACACGGATTTTCTTGAGGAAGTCCTCGATCACGTCGGCGCGGTTAGCGGTACTCATGGAGATGCTCCTTTTGTTGTCGGTTTCAGGCTGACCCGATGAGGTGTGGTCAGCCCGGTTCACGGTTCGGCTTATGTTGAGTGGGGCTTATGTTCAGTGATGCTTAGACGGACAAGCTGTAGCGGCTGAGGTTGGTCAGCAAATATGGATCATTGGCCACCGGCGCACGGCGACCCGGATCACCCAGGGCATGGCGCAGGAATTCCTGGGTACGCTCGCTGGTGGGCCGCTGGAAAATCTGCTCGGCACTGCCGTGTTCGACGATCAGGCCGTTTTCGGTGAAATACACCACGTCGCTGATCTCTTCAGCGAAGCGCATTTCATGGGTCACCAGCACGCAGGTCATGCCCTCTTCGGTCAGCTCGCGGATCACGGTCAGCACTTCGCCTACGGTTTCCGGGTCCAGCGCGGAGGTCACTTCATCGAACAGAATCAGTTCGGGGCGCATGGCCAACGCTCGGGCAATCGCTACCCGCTGCTGCTGACCACCGGACAACTGCCCGGGATAGGCGTCAGCCTTGTGCTCCATACGCACTTTGGCCAGCAGCGCACGGGCTTCTTTTTCGGCGGTGACGCGATCACGACCCAGCACCTTGCGGGGTGCGATCACCAGGTTTTCCAGCACCGAAAGATGCGGAAACAGGTTGTACTGCTGGAACACGAAGCCCACGCGTTTGCGCAACTCGATGCGCTCGGCTTCTTTGGACAAGGTGTGCACGTCGGTGCTGCCCACGCGAATGGTGCCGCGCTGGGGCTGCAGCAAACCGGTGATGCAGCGCAGGATGGTCGACTTACCCGAGCCGGACGGCCCGATGATCGACACTGCCTGGCCGCGCTGCACGTCCAGATCGATGCCCTTGAGCACCGGGTTGTTGCCGAACGACAGGTGCATGTCCCGCAGGCGGACCAGCGGCTCGGCGACGGTTTCAGTAGAAGGCATAGCGTCGCTCCAGGCGTTGGGTCAGACGGGAAATCGGGTAGCAGTAAGCAAAGAACAAGGCCAGCAGGCTCAGGTAGATCAGCACGGTGAAACCGGTGATGTTCACGGTGTTGCTGGCGATCTGCGCGGTGTCGATCACGTCGTGCACGCCCACCAGCGACGCCAGCGCCGTGCCCATGGTGATCACCGCGTACAGGTTCATCCACGGTGGCAGCATGCGCTTGAAGCACTGCGGCAGGATGATGGAGCGGAAGATCTGCCCACGGGTGAAGGCCAGGGAACGTGCTGCTTCCCATTGGGTGCTAGGGATCGAGGCGATAGCACCGCGGAAGATCTCCGCGACGTTGGCGCTAGCGGGCAATGCCAGGCCGATGGTCACTTTCACCCAGTCAGGGAAGGAGATGTACGAGCTGCCGATGTGAATCTCGAACGGGAACACGTAGGTGGTGAAATAGATCAGCACCAGCCAGGGCGCGTTGCGGAAGATCTGCACCCAGATACGGGCCGGCAAGCGCGCCAGCTTCAGGGGCGACAGGGCCAGCGCGCCGACCAGCAAGCCCAGCACCGAACCCAGGGCAATCGCCACCAGGCTGATCAGGATGTTCTGGCCGAAGCCTATCGCCAGCGACGGCGACCATTGGATCAAGGCCTGGAACACCCGGCTTTTCGGCGCGCCGAATACCAGCCAGGCGACCACGATCAGCAGCAACAGCAATTTGCCCATATGCCGACGCGGCCAGGCCACAGGGGTGGCAACAGACGACTCAATGGCCATAACCGGGCATCCTCAGGCGCGCTTCAAGCACGCGCCCCACACAATTGACGATGAAGCTGAGCAGGCCGAAGAAGGTCAGGATCAGAATCATCAGCTCCAGCACGTTGTCGCTCTGGGTCCAGATCATGATCGAGGCGTAGGTGATATCGCCCACGGCGATGGCCGACGCGACCGCCGTCATCTTCACCAGATCGATCAGGTTGTTGATCAGCGACGGCAAGGCAAAACGCACCGCCAGCGGCAGTTGCACGTTCCACAGTAATTGCCGGCTGCTGAACGCCAGGGAACTGGCGGCTTCCAGGGTTACCGCAGGCACCGCTTCGATCCCGGCGCGCAGGGCTTCGGCATGAAACGCCCCCTTGTGCAGCGAGATCACGATCACTACCCAGGCAAAGGGCGTCAGCGGGTTGGCCGCGCCCACCGCCTGGGTCAGCAGCATGTTCAGTACCAGGAACGCGCAGTACAGCTGCACCAGGGTCGGCGTGTTGCGCGTGACTTCGATGAACACCCGCGCCGGTTTCGCCAGCCAGGGTTTGCCGGAGGTCAGCATTGCCGCCAGGGCCACCCCAGCCAGCAGGCTGCCGACGATGGTGAACAGGCACAGCAGAATGCTGGTCCAGGCACCGGCCGTCAGGGTGCCGCGTTGATAGGCGTCCAGCAGAAAGCTGTAGTTCAGGCCGAACCCGGCTGTCCAGTGGACGAACAGTTCCAGCCAGTGACTCATTGAGGCGCCTCGTGCCGCAGTTGCGCGCAGGCTTCGGCGATCCGCCGTCCAGCCTCAATAACGCTAGTGGTGGCCGTGGCAATCGACAGGCGGAACCAAGGCGACAAACCGTAGGCACTCCCCGCCACACCGGCAACCCCGGCCTCCAGCAAGTACGCCACCACATCGGCATCGCTGTTCAGGCGTTGGCCGTCCGGGCGATAACGACCCAGCAAACCGGCGCAGCGCACGAAGACGAAGAACCCGCCTTGCGGCTCCAGCACATCCAGGCCGTCCACACCGCTCAGCGCCGCGACCAGCAGGTCACGTCGCTGATGATAGGCCGCAACCTGTTCGGGCAGAAAACCCAGGCCGCCGTTGAACGCAGCCAGCGCGGCGGCCTGCCCCACCGATGAGGCACCCGACGTCGATTGCGACTGGACTACCGTCATGGCGGTAGTCAGTTCCTGCGGCCCGGCCCCGAAACCGATGCGCCAGCCGGTCATGGCGTAAGTCTTGGAGACGCCGCCCACCAACAGGCAACGGGGTTGCAGGTCCGGCGCGACATTGAGCAGGCTCAGGGCCGAGCGGTCGTCGAAACGAATGTGTTCATACAGCTCGTCCAGCAGGATCAATACCTGTGGATGGCGACGCAGCACCTCGGCCAGGGCCAGCAGTTCGGCTTCGCTGTACACCGCACCGCTGGGGTTGCCCGGGCCATTGAGGATCAGCCAGCGGGTGCGGTCGGTAATGTGTTGTTCCAGCTGGCTCGGCAGCAGTTTGCAGCCCTGCTCCAGGCCGCATTCGATGAAGATCGGCTCGCCGCCATTGAAACGCACGCTGTCCGGGAACGAGGGCCAGTAAGGCACCGGCACCAGCACTTCATCGCCGTCGTCCAGGGTCGAGGCAAAGGCGTTGAAGATGATCTGCTTGGCGCCGTTGGCAATCACGATGGACGCCAGCGGATAGTCCAGGCGGTTTTCGTCCTTGAGCTTGCGCTGCACCGCTTCGCGCAGGGCTTTTACGCCCGGCGTCGGGGTGTATTTGGTGGCACCGGCGGCGATGGCGGCATAGGCCGCCTGCTTGATGTGCTCGGGGGTGTCGAAATCCGGCTCGCCGGTGGTCAGGTCGAGGATGTCGCGCCCGGCCTCACGCAATGCCGTGGCATTGGATTTGGCCGCGGCGTTGGCCGACAGCGAGACGCGCTGTACGCGCTTGGACAAACGAACGCTCATGATTGGACCTGCGCCAGGACTTTGCCCGGGTTGAGAAGGTTTTTCGGGTCCAGCGCCTGCTTGATGCGGCGCATGAGGTCCAGTTCCACCGTGCTTTTGTAGCGCGGCAGCATGTCCAGCTTGCGCTGGCCGATGCCGTGCTCGGCGCTGATCGAGCCGCCATGGGCATGGGCGCTGTCGTGTACCAGCAGGCTCAGCGCGGCATAGTTGGCCATGTGGTCATCGACGCTGACACCGATGGGGTGGGCCACGTTGTAATGCAGGTTGCCGTCGCCCAGGTGACCGAAAGTGAAATTGCGCACGCCGGGGAAATGCTGCTGCAACAGCGCATCGGTGTGGGCCACAAAGTCCACCACCCGGGAAATCGGCACCGAGATGTCGTGCTTCATGTTGCGACCGGCGCGTTTCTGCGCCTCGCTCATGTTCTCGCGCAACAGCCACAGGGCTTCACTCTGGGCCAGGCTTTCAGCAATCAGGGCATCGGCCAGCAGCTCGGTCTCGAAGGCTTCGCCCAAGACTTCTTCAAACGCCTGGCGAGCATGGCTTTCGCCGTGGTTGTCAGACAGTTCCAGCAACGCAAACCACGGTTGTTTGGCGTCGATGAACGGCTGGGGCCCTTCGGGGAACTGCTCGCGCAGTAACGCCAGGCAATCGGCAGTCAGCAGTTCGAAAGCGGTCAGGCTGGCGCCAAAACCGGCACGGGCGTGGGACAGGAAACTCACGGCCTGGGCAAGGGAGTCAAACGCCAACAACGCCGTGGCCTGGGCCTTGGGCAGCGGGAACAGTTTCAGGGTCGCGGCGGTGATAATGCCCAGCGTGCCTTCACTGCCGATGAACAGGTCGCGCAGGTCGTAACCGGTGTTGTCCTTGCGCAGACCGCGCAGGCCATTCCAGATTTCGCCCTGGGCGGTGACCACTTCCAGCCCCAGGGTCAGTTCCCGGGTATTGCCGTAGCGCAGCACGGCGGTGCCGCCGGCGTTGGTGCCCAGGTTGCCGCCGATGGTGCAGCTGCCTTCTGCGCCCAGGCTCAACGGGAACAGACGGTCGGCGTCACGAGCCACGTCCTGAATGTTTTGCAGGATGCAGCCAGCTTCCACGGTCAGGGTATCGTTGTCGGTATCCACGGCGCGGACTTTGTTCAGGCGATCCAGCAGCACCAGCACCGCCTTGCCGCTGGCATCCGGCGTCGCACCACCCATCAAACCGGTGTTGCCGCCCTGAACCACGATGGGAGCATCCATCGCTACACAGGCACGCACCACCGCTGCAACTTCCTCGGTGTTGGCCGGGTGCACGGCGGCGATGACCTGGCCGACATAACGGCCCTGCTTATCGGTCAGATAAGGGCTGGCCTCTTCACTGCTCTGCACATGTTGCGCGCCTAGCAATTGCTGTAATGCGGCAAAAAGCGTCTGGCTCATGGGTTCACCGCCAGAGGCGCAGCGTTGCGGTATTGCTCGTGCAAATCACGCAGCGCCGGGGACGGTGACATGCCGGTGCGCTCACCCAGTTCGATCAGCCAACCGCTGCGGTGCCAGTCGCGAACGATGGCGTCCAGTTTCGCCTGAGTGTCGTGCTCGCCCTTGCGAATCCAGATCACCGATTTGGATGGAATCAGGTCACCCGGCAGCGGAATTTCATAACCGGACCAGTCGGCATCGCTGAGCAACGCATGCATGGTCGGGCTGACGTGAACGGCGGCGACGCACCCGTTGCCGCGCAGCGACAGCAGCGACTCGGACTGGCTGCGGAACGCCTTGATCTGCGCGCCGTAGACTTCCTGCAACGGCTTGATGAAGTTACTGCCCTGGGACACGCACACCGGCTTGCCCTTGAGGTCTTCCCACTTGGTGATACCTGCGCCCTTGCGGATCAACGCCGCGCCGCCGACTTCCTCATATGGCGTTGGCACGTAGTCGAGAATCTGGCTGCGCTCTTCGGTGAACTGCATGTTGGCGACCAGGATATCGACCTTGCCCTGCTGCAGGAACTGCACGCGATTGGGCGCCAGTACCGACACGGTTTCGAGATCGACGCCCAGCGCTTTGGCGACACCCTTGGCCAGTTCGACGTTGTAGCCCTGGTGCTCGCCGGTCTTGGGGTCGATGCTGCCGAACGGCGGCCCAGTGAGAATCACACCAATGCTGATCTTGTGCCGCTGCTGGATCTTGTCCAGCGTGGCGTCGGCCTGAGCAAGGTTGGCGCAAAATCCGGCACACAGCGCCAGGCACAGAGCAGTCAGGGTTTTACCAGGGGAAAACGTGTTCATGCAGGACTACCTTGAATAGGAAAACGCAGACTCAGACGCCGCTGGCCTGGAATTGCTTTTGCAGTTCAACCAGCGCCGGGGACGCAGGCGTGATGTGGTTGCGGGTTTCAGCCTGGATCAACCAGCCGCTGCGGTGCAGGCCCTGAACGATGGTGTCCAGCTTCGCTTGAATGTCGGTCTCGCCACGACGGGTCCAGACCACCGACGGCGCGGGGTTGAGCTCCGGGGTGATGGCGCGGTAGCCCTGCCATTCCGGGTTGCTGGCCAGCAGCGGGTTGATCAGCGTGGCGTCGTGTACAGCGGCGACGCAGTTGTTTCCGCGCAAGGCCAGCAAGGATTCGGACGAGCTTTTGAACGCTTTCAGCTCGGCGCCCAGGTCCGTCAGCGGCTTGACATAGCTACTGCCCTGGGATGTGCAGACCGGCTGGCCCTTGAGGTCTTCCCAGCGGGTGATCTTGCTGTCCTTGAGCACTGCTGCGGTGCCGCCGACACGGTAGAAAGGCGTCGGCACGAAACCCAGGATTTCGCCGCGCTCGGCAGTCCATTCCATATTGGCGATCAGCAGGTCGACCTTGCCCTGCTGCAAAAACTGCACGCGGTTAGCGGGTAGCACAGGCACCAGTTCCACCTCGGCGCCCAACTGACGCCCCAGCTCATTGGCCAGCTCGACGTTCAGCCCTGTGGGTTTCTGGTTCGAAGGGTCGATGGCGCCAAACGGACCGCCCGAGAGCAACACGCCGAACACCACGCGATGGCGCTGCTGAATCTTGTCCAGGGTCGCATCGGCCTGGGCCATGCCGGTGACGGCCATGGATATCAGGGCGCCCAGCATGACGGGCAACAAACGTGAAACTGGCGAGCGCGGATGCGACATGGAGTTCTTCCCTTAAGTGAATGTCGGGCCTTGTTGAAAGAAGCACCCCGACTGGATGTGTGGGCATCCTAGGTACAGCCGTCACCGAACGGAAATGCAAATATCAAATATGGTTATAACTTTCTGAACACATCCTGATTCCAAAAAATGATAAACGCCTGTTTACGGGGCCTCGCCGCCCCCTAAAAAGAAAACGCTTCCCCAACCCATAAAAATACGTAATGTATTCGTCAACGCCCTTGATATGAATTCAGCCTGAAAGCCCCCTATGAGCACACCCGCCTCCACCCTGGACCTGGAACTGCTGCGCACCTTCATCGCAGTCGTGGATAACCACAGTTTTGCCGAAGCCGGCCTGCACCTCGCCCGCACTCAATCGTCTGTCACCCAGCACATGCAACGCCTGGAGCAACGAATCGGTGTGAGCCTGTTTCAGAAACAGGGGCGGCAGAAACAGCTGACCGAGCCGGGGCGCCAGTTGCTCAGGCATGCGCGGCAGATGTTGTCGCTCAACGACGATGCGCTGAACTCCCTGCGCGAAAGCAGCCTGAGCGGGGTGTTGCGCATCGGCTCGCCCCACGACATCGCCGACACCATCCTGCCGCCGATCCTCAGCCACATCGCCCGTGCCGCACCGCGCCTGCGCCTGGAAATCGACGTCGGCCGCAGCCCGTTCCTGATGGAAGACCTGCACCGGGGCAAGATCGATATCGTGATTTCCACCCGGGAAGACCCGACGCTGGAAGGCTTCGCCCTTCGGACCTCGCCGGTCTGGTGGATCTGCGCCGCGCAATACATCCACGTGCCCAGCGAGCCACTGCCGCTGATTTTGGTGGATGAGCCCAGCATCCATCGTCGTTATGCCCTTGAAGCACTGGAGCGGGCCAACATCCCATGGCGCCAGGCGTACCTTGCGTCGAACCTGATCGGCATCAAGGCCGCCACCCGCGCCGGGCTGGGGGTCACGCCCCGCAGCATGGAAATGCTCGGCCCGGACATGCGTGTACTGGGAGAAAAAGACGGCCTGCCGCGCATGCCGGACGTGACCTACCACCTGTGGATCCGCCCCAACACCGTCAACCCGCTGACCCGCAAGGCGTATGAACTGATTCGGGCGAGCCAGGGGTTGTGATCAACATGGCTTGCAAGTCTGTAGGAGTGGCCGGGGTGGCGTCCCAGCATGCCCGCGATTGCGGTGGGTCAGTCACCGGCGATGTTTCAGAACCGACGCCTTCGCGAGCAAGCTCGCTCCCATAGGGTTTGCATCAACAAGTACTTTGTTGACCCAAAAAAAAGGGACCCGATCCGGGTCCCTCATTGATTCAATCCTCTACTCGCGGCGGCCAGGCCAGGCCGAAATCTTCATGCTCGAGCGTCAGGTTGGGGTTGTACACGTAGTCGCGACGCAGGTTGGGCCAGCGTGATTGCATGTAATTGATCTCCTGGTTGAAGCGCTGTTTTTTCTCGGGGGTGTCTTCCAGGCCACGGGTTGCGGACTCGTAGTGGTACATCTCGGCAAACGGCGTCCAGACATTGACGTAGCCGGCCTCCTGCACCCGTAGACAGAAATCCACATCATTGAATGCAATCTTCAAATTGACTTCGTCCAGGCCGCTGACTTGTTCGTAGATCTGCTTGCGGATGACCAGGCAGGCAGCAGTTACGATGGAGAACTCCTGAATCAACGATGCCCGGCCAAAATAACCGTGCTCACCTCGGGGTAGATAGCGATGCGCGTGCCCTGCAACGCCCAGCAACCCGGCAATCACCCCGCCATGCTGCAAGCGCTCATCCGGGTACCACAGGCATGCACCTACAGCGCCGACGCCAGGCTGCAAGGCGATAGACACCAATTCGTCCAGCCAGCCCGGGGTGATTACTTCAATGTCGTTATTAAGCAGACACACCAGCTCGCCATTAGCGCGTTGTACCGCACGGTTGTTCAGCGCCGAGTAATTGAAGGGGCCATCGTCACGATAGATCGTGATGTTCGGCTCTTGCCCCAATTGCGAGAAATACTCCAGAGCCTCGGGGTCATCGGAGCCGTTATCGATCAGGATGATTTCATAGTTGTGATAGGTGGTAAGCGCCTTGACGCTGTTGATGCACTGCCTGACCAGAGCCTGGGCATTGCGCGTCGGGATGATCAGACTTACCAAGGGTTGTTGTGAAGGCAACTGGTAATGGACGCGGTACATGTTGATCGGTAGCAGTTCTGTTTTTGCCACACACCCTTTGCGCTGTAAGTACTCGTCCAGCGCCCTGACCCCGGCCAGCGCCGCATAGGGTTTTTCAGCGCCAGCCAGTGCCGTGCTGCCCGCATGGATGCGCCAGTGATACAGCACACGGGGAACATGCACGATCTGCGAGACATCCAGCATTTCGATACAGCGAAGGGCCAGGTCGTAATCCTGCGACCCTTCAAAACCCTCCCTGAAACCGCCTACCTGCTCCACCAGTTCGCGACGGAATGCCCCCAGATGGGAAATCATGTTTTGCGAGCGAAACAGAAACTCATTCCAGTCGGATTTGAAGTACGGCGTACTACGCTGCCCGCTGCGGTCGATCTTGTCTTCGTCGGAGTAGATCACACCCGCGGTGGGATGTTCGATGATGGTTCGCGCGATCCAGTAAAGAGCGCGCTCGGAAATGAGGTCGTCGTTGTCCATCAGCGTGATGAACTCCCCTGTCGCCACCGCCACTGCCGAGTTGCTGGCGGCCGAGATATGCCCGTTCTTTTCCCGCGCGACCACTTTAATCCGTGGGTCCTGATCCTCGACCAGTCGCAGGTATTCAAGCACTTGCGGGTCTGTCGAAGCATCGTCGGCAATGCACAGTTCCCAGTTCGTATACAGCTGGTTCTGTATACACTCGATGGCCTCACGCAGCAGATCCATCGGCGGATCGAACACCGGCATGATGATCGAGATCAGCGGTCGGTGTTCCCAGGTACGAATGTGTTCGGTGATTTTCCAGCGGCCGTGATGACCAAGGGTGTCGTATCGCTCGACCCATTGCGCATAATCATGGCGATCCGTGTCGACGGCGCTGACCGAATTGGCGGGCGCGAACTGATCAATGCCACTGAACCAGCGCAACCGTGTCCACAACCCCGGCATGCCATGGCGCCTGAAGATTGTCACCGCCTTGAGTGTCGTTGCCTTGAGCCCTCCCCCTCGACGAATGATCGATGGAAAACGCTTGGACAAACGCTCGAATCGCCGTGCAGCGCCGACTGACCTGCGCAACGGAGCGGTCAATCGCCAGCTGAAGGAGCCTTCCAAGGACATGATTCTCAAGTTCAGATGGTGAACGTGAGTGTCTTTATCTGCCTGCTGCCTGAGAAAGCTGGTTTCAAGTCGTTTCAATGCCATGCCATTTTCATCAAACGCCTGCCTATGCTCCGCCTGCAGTTGCTCCAGTGCACTCTGCGTCTCTTTTTCACGGACTTGCATCAATTCAATAACACCCTCCAGCTCGCTCTTTTTGCGCGCCAGTATCTCGTTGAGTTCAACCAGTGGCTGGAGCATGGCCTGCACATGGTCGTTACCGTTGTCCGCTTCATCGGTGTGCAGCTCAAGCTCAGCCACCAGGGTCAAGCGCGAAAGATCGTCGAACAGCGAAAGGTCTACCGGCAGTTCCAGATACGGGTCTTCATCGGTGCTCAGGAATAGGCCGGGATACTGTGGTTGCTCCACGCGTATCACGCCCGAATCGGAAACCAGGCTGGAGACCTCGTCATCCCAGCTCCAGACCGGTGTCTGCCCGTCGAGAATTTGCAGGTGAGTCAACGAAAACGACAGACAGGTATCGACCGGGTCAAGCCGCAAGTGCCGGGCCGAGGTCTTGAACGCCGAAAACGGAAACTCCAACGTCTGACGTCCCGGCAAGACTTCAATACTCGCCGCCTGCGCTTCAACAAAGGCTTCGCCATCCGTGCTGTAGTAGAGCCTGGCGTAGTGTTTTTTCGACGTTAAAGGCAACATTTTCTGCGTGATAGGCGCCTCGGCCGCCCAGTCCAGAAAGCTGTCGGCGGCCTGCCCGGTGACAAACTCCTGAAACTGCGCTTCTTTTTCGATGTAGCCCTGCAGTTGCTCATCGGTGATGTGCAGGCCCGCAGCACGCAGCACCTGGGTAATGAAATCCTTGCGGGACGGGTGCGCGGTGCTCACGGCAAACGGCGTGGCGCTGGCAATCATCAGCAGCAGCGACCGGGTCAGCAGATGCCCAAGTTCCACCCCTGCGGCCATCTCCCACTCGACATCGATCAATGCGGGGCCGTTGCCTTCGGTGATCACGACGTTTTGCGGCATCGCATCAATGAAGCGCCCCGGCAATCGCTCGCTGACATGCTCCAGCGCCATGTTCGACTTGCGTTCGGCCAACAGCAGCTTCAGGTAGCTGACGTAACGCCTGATGAACTGGCCAAAATCATCGATGGTCCAGTTCGCGGTGCTGGCGATGTTCAGGAAGTCCTGACTCAGGATCCGTCCACGGACGTAGGTATCAACCTTGGACAGGATGAAATGAAAGGCCGCATCCGGTTGGTACGGTGCCAGACCGTTCAATGACGTGTGGCGTACCTCAATACCGGTCGGCGTATCGACGAAACGCGACTCCTTGCAGTAGATGCTCTTGCGCCCGGTGTTGTAGTGAAAAGCCAAAACATCGGGGTCAACGCAAGGCTTGCTGGAACGTGAAACGGCCACCAGAAAGGAGTTAGCCAACTCCATGCCCAGACCGTTCCTGACCACCACCGGCCAGGCTCGTTCCAGGTTGAAGAAGGTCGCCAGGGGCAATTGCGGGTCCTTGCGCACGCTTTGCCAGGCGAACGCCGCGACGTCGAATGAGCGCGAGCTGAAACCACGCTCGGTGATGATCGCACTGGGCAACTTGTAGTCCGGCGTTGGCGACAGGAACTCCGAATGATTGAAACCGGCCTTGGTGATGAGATCGGCCAGGGTCTGGCGCCCGAAGGTTTCTGGCTGCCCCTTCAGGTAACGACCTTCGATGCCGTGCATCGGTACCGCCAGGTGGTCTTCCGGCGCACCGGCGAAATACTTGAGGCCCAGCTGGTTCTCGATGGCGATGAACAGCTTGCCGTCCGGCGTGAGCAGATCGTGAATACGCCTGAGCATGCGCAACGCGGCATCGTTGTCGGTACTGAAGACCGAGGCGTACTCCAGCACGCCAATCAGGGTGATGACATCAAAGCGCTGATCGATGTTGAAGTGGTCAAAACTCTCGGCCACCACCGTCACGTTGTCCAGGTCCCGAGTCCTGCTGGCCGCTATCTGTGCGCGCCGCAAGCTGCCCTCAAGGCTGAGCACCGTGCCACCGCACTCCCCCAGGTAACGGCTGATTGCACCGCAACCGGCACCGATCTCCAGAATGTTGCCCGTCAGGCAATGCTCGAAAGGCCGCAGGATGTTGCCTCGCGCCAGGCCCAGGTGATAAAGCGATGCCCAATCATGGCAGTGGCTGCTCAGTTCCCGGGACAGCACCGACAAATCAGAGGCTTGCCTGATGATCTGTGCCAGCCAGCTTTCGCTGTCATCGCCGTCGCTATAGGCAAGGCTTTGATAGCCAGGCCGGGACCAGACGCCCGTGTCCGGGTTTAAAACGTAACCGCCCGCTTCAAGATTTATCATCGTCTTGCACCTGATCGATATCCATTGTGATAGCCAGATCTATAAGCCCGAGCAGCGCAGGGGTCGAAGCAACCACAAAATGAATCGAGTCGTAGCGCCGGTCATGGGGCGTGATGTCGATGCCTTCCCTGGAGGCAACGCCGATGGAAATGAAGTAATCCCCTGCCGCCAGGCGATTGACGAAGCGCAGGCACGCACGAGCATGGGAACCCTCGGCACCGGTGTTTTGCACCCCAGGGCAGTCAAGCAGGTAAGAGTTGGTGCCGTAGACCGTGACGCCCTCCTTGGTCTTGACCGTAAAGCCGAGGATGGGGTTGACGATCAGGCGGTTGAAACGGATCGCCAGGTACAGCACCACGTCTTCTCCAGACTCAATGCTGTTGGGGAACTCGCGGCCATTGGCGGCAAGGTGAAAATCCAGCAGGCTGGCGCCACCATCGCCCCAACGGTACTCATGGGCATTGAACCCCGCTCGCGTGGCATAGACATCGCTGTCGAATACCAGCGACGGCCCGCAATCCTTGCCCGCCGGTACTTTAAGGTCTGCCGGCCCGGGCAGCTCAACCGCCGGTGTCGGTGCGGTTTCCAGACGTTTGTCGCGTCCAAACAGGATGTCCAGGTAACGGTTGATCACCGGCCTTGAGGCGCCAATCATTTCGACCCGGCTCTGATCCAGCAGGATCGCGCGGTTGCAGTGGGTCACCACCTGTTCGCTGGCATGGGTTACCAACAGGATGCTGGTGCCGTTGTTCTTCAATTGCCGCAACCGCTCGAAACACTTGGCCTGAAACCGGGCGTCACCCACTGACAGCGCTTCGTCGACGATCAGGATATCGGGATCGACCTGGGCCTGCACCGCAAACGCCAGGCGCACCGCCATGCCGCTGGAGTAAGTCTTGACCGGCTGATCGATGAAGTCGCCGATGTCGGCAAACCCGGCGATCGCATCAAAACGTTGATCGACCTCGTCGTGGGTCAAACCCAGCACGGCGGCGTTGAGGTACACATTTTCCCTGCCGGTGAACTCCAGGTTGAAACCCGAACCCAGCTCCAGCAACGCCGCGACCCGCCCCCGGGTTTCGACCTGCCCTGCGCTGGGCGACAGCGTGCCGCAGATAATCTGCAGCAAGGTGGATTTACCCGACCCGTTGCGCCCGACGATGCCCACCGTTTCGCCTTTGCTGACGTCGAAATCGATGTTGCGCAGCGCCCAGAACTCTTTGCCATAGGTGGTAACCGGCACGCCAAAGCGGCGCTGGAAGCGAGGGACGATGGATTGCTTGAGTCGATCCGACGGCTTGTCGTAGGTGTAGAAGCATTTGGAAACGTCACGCACGCTGATTGCATAGTCATCAGAGGACATCGGCAAACCCCTTGCGCGTTTTCTGGAACACCCAGAACCCAGCCGTGGCGATCAGGATGGCGAACAGCATCGCCAGCCCCCAGCTATCCCAATGCGGCAATTGCCCGAACAACAGGACATTGCGGCTTTCTTCGATGATGTACGTCAGCGGGTTGAGCCTCAGCCAGGACTGATAAGCCTCTGGAAGCGCCGCCACCGGATAAAGCACGGGCGAAAGAAACAACAACACGGTGGTCAGCACCACAATGACCTGACCGATATCGCGCAAATAAACCCCCAGCGCCGCCAACAGCCAGCTAAAACCCAGCGTTGCAATCAATAGTGGCAACAGAATCAAGGGGAAGAAGATCGCGGTCCAGTACAAGGTGTGCATCAGAATCAGTTGCGCGAGCAATAAAACCAGCAAACTGATGCAGGTATGAAAGATCGCCGAACCCAGGGTAATGACGGCAAGGATTTCCAGCGGAAAAACAACTTTCTTCACGTAGTTGCTGTTCGACAGAATCAGGCTTGGGGACTTGGTCGCACACTCGGCAAACAAACCGTGCACGATCATGCCGACAAACAGCAGGATGGCAAAGCCACCCTTGCCGGTGTCCTGCCCTACCCATCGCGACTGGAAGACTTCCGAGAAGACGAAGGTGTAGACCGCCAGCATTAACACGGGATTGAAGAACGACCAGGCCAGGCCCATGACCGAGCCCCGGTAGCGGCCGATGACTTCGCGCCGGGTCATTTCCATGATCAGTTGGCGGTAATGCCACAAACTGCGAACGAGGTTCAGCGGGCCCGCGTTGGGAGAGAGATGAGGATTCAAGGGCGACTTCCACATGAAATGAAAAGAACGAATGAACATGACTGGCGCTGTTTGATTCGGCGCACGACGACAAGTGCCTCAACTTCTTTACACTTCATGCAGAACAACGGACAGTCAAAAGACTGACCGTTATTGCTCGATCAAAAGTTCCATTCTCGCACGTTGTTAAGCAGGCGTTACAGTATGAGGTGATACAGCCTTGTTTATAACCCCGGCGATACAACGCTACCGCCACGGCGAATAAGCATTCCTCTGTTTTGAGATATTAAATACGTCAGGGACCACACTAGCAGAACTTGCCAGGGTGTATCACGCCATTCGCGGATTAACGGAAAAAACCACCGTTGCCCGAAATCGCGACGGCGCGGCGTCTGGACGGAAATTGACAGGGCTGGACCTTTACTTTCATGATCGCCGCCTAAGCAACGGAGCCCCCATGAAAGCACTGCAACGGCACGGTCTAGTCTCTTCCCTGTTATTGACGTTATGTGTGTCTGCACCCGCATTCGCCGCCCACCCGCAAGGGTTTCTCACCGCGGACGAGGTGCCCAACAGCTTGAAAATCCTCCCACCGCCGCCGGCAGAAACCAGCGTCGCCTTTCTGAGCGACAAGGCCGATTACGAGGCAGGTCGCGTACTCAAGGACAAGGCACGCGAAGAGCTTGCAGCCCGGGACGCGGACTACAACGACATTACGCAGATTTTTTCCGTGGCTTATGGCCAGGAGATCTCCCCGCAACACACCCCCGCGCTCTACAGCCTCCTGCAAAAAGTGTTGCAGGACAGCCATGACCACGCGATGAAGGCTGCGAAGAATCACTACATGCGCCTGCGTCCGTTTGTTCTGTACAAGGACCCGACCTGCACCCCGGCCTTCGACGAAAAGATGAAAGGCACCGGCTCCTACCCGTCCGGCCATGCATCGTTCGGCTGGGCTGCAGCGCTGGTACTGGCAGAGATCAACCCTGCCCGCCAGAGCGAAATCCTGCAACGCGGTTATGACTTCGGCCAGAGCCGTGTGATTTGCGGCGCTCACTGGCAGAGCGATGTGGACAGCGGACGGCTGATGGGTTCAGCCGTGGTCGCTGCCCTGCATAACAACGCGGCATTCATGACGGCGCTGGGCCAGGCCAAGGCCGAGTTGCACCAGACGGCGGTGGCGACGCAGTAGCCAGCGTTTTATGGATCTGCCAGCCGAACACAAATCCACTGTAGAAATGCGGTCTCCTGTGGGAGTGAGCTTGCTCACGAAGGCGGTGGATCAGTCCCCGAGATGTTTCAGGACTGGCGCCTTCGCGAGCAAGCTCGGCTCCCACAGAGGGATTTTGTGTTGCTTGATCAACCGATATCAGCCAACCCCAGATGCTCACGCAAGGTCGTCCCTTCATAGGCCTTGCGGAACAGCCCCTTGCGCTGCAAATGCGGGATGACGCTTTCGACGAACTCGGTGAACGAACCGGGCAAATACGCAGGCGATATCACGAAACCGTCGCAGCCTTCCCCCAGGAACAGGTCGGCCAGTTGATCGGCGATTTGTGCGCCGGTGCCCACCAGTTGCGGCACGCGTACACTGCTGGCGAAGATCCGCCCCAGCTGCTCGAGGGTGGTGTCCGGGCCTTGCATCAACAGCTTTTCAGCGGCGGCAGGATGGATCAGCGGCGATTGGGCGATTTCGGCCAACGTCGCTGACAACGGGAATGGCGACAGGTCCACGTTGAGTTGCGACGCCAGGGTCACCAGCCCCAGCTCAGGCCGCGCCAACGCATTGTGCCGATCACGCTTGGCCCGCGCTTCGGCCTCGGTGCCGCCAATGAAGGGCATGACCGCCGTCAGCACTTTGCAGTTATCCGCTTCGCGCCCCTGCTGCACCACCTGTGCCCTCACATCTTCGCGGAACGCCCGCATGGCCTGCAGATGAGGGTGAATGGTGAAAATCGCTTCGGCCCAGCGCGCGCCAAAACGTCGTCCACGCCCGGACGAGCCCGCCTGAATCAACACGGGTCGGCCCTGGGGCGTGCGCGGAATGTTCAGGGGCCCTTCGACCTTGAACCAGTCGCCGCTGTGCTGCACTGACTGGATCAACGCCGGGTCGGCCAGTACGCCGTTTTCCCGGTCCAGCTTCAGGGCATCCCGGCCCCAGCTGTTCCACAGCTTGAGGGCGACTTCGACGAATTCGTCGGCGCGGTCATAACGCAGGTCGTGCTCCAGGTGCTTGTCCTTGCCGAACAGGCGCCCTTCGCTGTCGTTCATCGAGGTCACGATGTTCCAGGCCGCACGGCCTTTGGACAGGTGGTCCAGGGTCGCGAACTCGCGGGCAATGTGCGCAGGCTCGTAATAGGTGGTAGAGCGAGTAGCGCCAAGGCCGAGTTTTTGCGTCTGGCCGATCAGGTAAGACAGGATCGGCAGCGGGTCCAGGCGGGTCGCGTCCTGGGCACCATAGCGCAAGGCCAGATCGCGGGAACCGCCCATCTGGTCCCCCACCGCCAGACGGTCAGCAAAGAACAGGAAGTCGAACAAGCCCTCTTCCACCACCTTCGCGACGCGGGCGTAATACTCCGGGTCCAGGTAATTGCCAACGGTTTCCGGGTGCCGCCAGGCGGCGTGGCTATGGATCACGGGGCCGGTCAGCAAAAACGCCGACAGGTGAATCTGGCGCGTCATGGTTGCACCTTCACAGAGGGAGTCCAGATGTTGATGTCGGTCACCTTCAACGGCTTGGGAATCAGCTTCGCGGCGTAGTAGGTGTCAGCGATGCGCTGCTGCTCGGCCAGGTCTGTAACCTTGACCGGCACGATGTCATAGCTGCGTCGGGTGTTGGCCAGTTCCACCGTGGCAGGCGGGATATTGCCCCACAACGGGCCCAGGCTTTGCGCCGCCTCCTTGGGGTGGGCTTTGACCCACTGTCCGGTTTCACGCAGGGTGTCGAAGGTGACTTGCAAAACGTCGGGGTGTTCCTTGGCGAATTTGCTGGTCGCCACGTAGAAACGGTTGTAGTCGGCAACACCCTCCTTGCCATCGGCCAGTACCCGCACGTGATGCTCCAGTTGCTGGGTCGCCAGGAACGGGTCCCAGATTGCCCAGGCATCAACGTTGCCGCTGGCAAATGCTGCCCCGCCGTCTGGCGCTTCCAGGTAACGCGGGGTGATGTCGGCCAGGGTAAGGCCGGCTTTCTTCAGGGCGGAAATCAGCAGGTAATTACTGCCCGAGCCCTTGGACACGGCCACGGTCTTGCCCTTGAGGTCGGCAACGCTGTGGATCGGTGAGTTGTCCTGAACAATGATTGCCTGGGCGCTGGGTGAGGACTTTTCTTCGGCGTAATAGGTCAGCGGCGCGTTGGCGGCCTGGGTGAACAGGGCGAAAGCATCGGCCACATCCGCATGCAGGTCCACGCTGCCAGCGTTCAGCGAACTGAGCAGCCCGGTGCTGAATTCATGCCAGTTGACGGTGAAGCCCAACGGCTTGAGACGCGCCTCCAGCTGCCCGCTTTGCTTGAGCAAAATCCATAGGGTCGAGGAGCGCTGGTAGCCGATATCAATGGCTTGCTGCGCCTGGGCGCTCGCTGCGGCAAACAGCAGGCTGGCGGCGATGACGAGTTTTTTTAACTTCATGAAAGGCCTTGCTATGGGCTATTTCGGAGGGGCTGAGCCAAAGAGGAAGTCAGCAGTGTTGCGTCTGGCGAGGGTCGAAAACCGGGCCTGAAAGCGTAGCCGAGTATATTAAGGAGGGGGGATTATGAAAGAACCATATAATTCTATGGTTATTCCAGAAGGGATGGGAATTCAGGGAAGACACAACTGTAGGAGCGAGGCTTGCCCGCGATTGCGGTGCGTCAGTCACCAACAACGTCTCAGACCTGACGCCATCGCGAGCAAGTTCGGCTCCTACAAAGGTTGCGGCCAGACATAGAATTGCCCACAGGGTCACGCGCCCTTGATGGTCTCTTCCAGCCAATGGTCCAGATCGGCGATTTCGTTGTCGTTGATGGTATGCCCCATGCCTTGATAAGCATGGAACTCAGGTTTGACCGACAGGCGCTGCAACAGGCTGACAGCATCGGTTGCGCCCTTGAACGGCAGGCGCACGTCTGCGGTGCCATGGCCCACGAAAACCGAGAGTTTGTTCAGCTTGTCATTGGCCTGGACCTCGGACCTCAGCACCGGAAGGATTTTGCCACTCAAGGCCGCAATACCGCGCACGATCTCAGGATGACGCAGTCCGATTTCGTAGGTCATGACGGCGCCCTGGCTGAAACCGATGAGGATCACCTTGTCAGGCTCGGTCTGATACTTGGCAGTGGCTTGCTGGATGAAAAGGGTGATCAGCGAGACGCTGTTTTTCAGATCACCGGTATCACCGTCGTATTCGCTGACATCAGGTCTCTTGTGGAACCACTGATAACTGCCCTGTTCCAGTTCCAGCGGCGCCCTTAGCGACAGATAGGTGTAATCGGCTGGCAGCCGATCCTTGATGTCGAACAAATCCTGCTCATTGCTGCCATAACCGTGAATGAAGATGACCAACGGCTTGTCTTTGGTGTCGGCACTGGCTTGTGCGAGGTAGCCCAGGGAGAGGTCGCTTTGCAGCGGAACCTCGGCGTGGGCGAGGCTGGAGAAAACCACTAACAGCGCGGCGAGTAATTTCATCATCGATCTGACCTTCAAAAAACCTGCAAGGAAATGGCAGCGCGATAATAGCTCGTCGAATTTAAGTGAGTGATGAAATCCTAGTTAAGCGCCCAGCCCTTTGCCAACGGGCGCTGTAGAGGGGTTCATGACACAATTTTCATCACGTAAATGAACTCACATGCCAGGCATCGCGTGATCGACGAGAACCTGGATCGTCTGCTGCGAACAAAGCTCGACCCGCGCCTGCACACCGTACACATCGGCAAACAGTTGAGGGGTCAGGATCTGTTGGGCAGGCCCGTAGGCAAATAGTTCGCCATTGCGCAACACCGCCAGGTTGTCAGCATAGCGGGCAGCCAGGTTGATATCGTGCAGCACCACCACAGCAATCAACCCATGCTCACGCACCATCGAACGCACGCAATCCATGACCTTGAGCTGAAACTTGAGGTCCAGGGCACTGGTGGGTTCATCAAGCAGCATGACCTGCGGACGACGGGCGATCAGTTGCGCCAGACTCACCAATTGCCGCTGCCCACCGGACAGGCTGTTGAGCAGGCTGTCGGCCAGGTGCGTGATGCCAATGCGTTGCAACGCCGCGAATGCCTCCTGCAGGCAGGCTTCGCTGGACAGCGGTACGCCATTGATCGTGCTCACGCGCAGGGCCGCCATGACACTTTCCATGACACTCAGCGCCAGGCCCGGCGGCAGGTTCTGCGGCATATAGGTAATCAGCTTGGCGCGCTCGGCCACCGAGATGGCTGCCAGGTCGCGCCCTTGCAGGTTGACCTTGCCGCTCATGCGCTCAAGCCCCGCCACGGCACGCAACAGGGTGGACTTGCCTGCTCCGTTCGGCCCGATCAGCGCCGTCAGGGTGCCGGGCTGCAAGGGTGGCAGGCAAAGGTCGCGCACCACTTTGCGCCGACCGTAGCTGACGTGGGCATTGCTGACACTCAAGCCACTGTCCCTGGCTAATTCCAGACTCATAGCTGCCTCCCGCGCTTGAACACCAGCACCACGAAGATCGGTACGCCCACCAGGGCCGTGACGATCCCCACCGGCACGATCACGCCAGGCATGATCAGTTTGCTGGCGATGGACGACAGCGACAGCAGCAAGGCGCCCACCAGGGCACTGGCCGGGAACAGGAAGCGTTGGTCTTCACCCACCAGAATCCGCGCGATGTGCGGGCCGACCAGGCCGATGAAACCAATGGTGCCAACAAATGCCACAGCGGCGGCCGCCAGCAGGCTGATACGCAGCAGCGAGAACAGGCGCAGGCGACGGACATCGACGCCAAAGCTTTGCGCCCGGTCTTCACCCATACGCAGCAAGGTCATGCGCGAGGAAGCGGCAAACGAGAACGGCATGGTCACTGTGATGAGCAGCGCCAGAATCCCCAGCTTGTCCCAATTGGCGCGGGTCACGCTGCCCAGGCTCCAGAAGATCAATTGCTGCAACACGTCTTCCGTGGCCATCAACTGCAACAGCGCCACCAGCGCGTTGCAACTGAACACCAGAGCAATGCCGAACAGCACCAGGCTTTCGACCCCGGCACCGCGCAGCCGAGACATGGCCTGCAGCAGGAATACTGAAGCGCAGGCAAATACGAACGCCGACAGGGCTACCGCCGAATTGTTCGACAGCCAGGCCGTGGACACCGGGAACACGATCACCAGCGACGCACCCAATGCAGCGGCCGATGACACGCCCAGGGTAAAAGGGCTGGCCAGCGGATTATTGAGGATCGCCTGCATTTCAGCCCCCGCCAGTGACAAGGCGCTGCCGACCAATACCGCCATCAGCGCGTAAGGCAGGCGCACGTTCCAGATGATCACCTTGTCGGTGATCGCCAACTGGTCCGGATGCAGCACGCCCTTTAGCAAGGCGATCAACCCCATGCCCGAAGGGCCGGTGGCCAGGTCAATGAGAATCGCCGCGACCAGGGCCACCGCCATCAGCGCCAGCAAGGTGAAGCGCCGGGTCAGAAGGCGCCGATAGCCCTGGCTCGCGGCATCCAGATCTACCGGCACAGAGCCGGACAAAGATTGCAGTTTTGGATTGTTCACAATGCCAACGGGCCGCACGAATGCAGCCCTGGTTCCTCAGTGATTTAAAGGTGGATTCACTTCTGCGCGTCGATCCAGTAATGACCGGACAACGGGGTGTCGAGGAACTGTTTGTTCAGTTCGTTCATGCTCTGCTGCGGGTCAAGGCTGGCAAAGCGTTCCGGGTGAATCCACTTGGCCAGGGCTTCGATGGCCAGGATGTTGTAAGGCGAGTTGTAGAAGTCATGCCACAGGCCGTGGGCGTTGCCATCGGTGATGGCCCGCAGGTTCTTGAACTCGGGACGCGCCAGTACGCGCTCGAAGGCTGCTTGTGCCGAGGCGGCATCGACACCAGCACCCAGGCTCAAACCGGGTGCATGGTTGCCGGTGGCAATGTAAATGTCCGGATCGGCCTTGAGTACGTATTCGACACTCACGTCACCCAATGCACCTGGCACGACGCCTTCGGCGATGTTGCGCCCGCCCACCAGCTTGATGACTTCACCCATGCCGCTTTTGCCGGTGGTGTGGCCCGGAGCCTGCCAGGCACCGGCCAGCAACTCCATGAACACCGACGGACGCTGCTTGTCGGTCAGGCCGACCAGCGCATCAGTGATGTTTTTCAGGTGCTGGTCATAGAAGTCCAGGTACGCCTTGGCTTCTTTCTCGCGGCCCAGGGCCTGGCCCAGGGCATTGATGCTCACGTGGGTGCCCAATACCGGGTTGATGCGGAAATCCACGAACACCACCGGAATCCCGGCCTGGGCCAGTACGTCGGCCACCGGGCTGTGCTCGGTCGGGCCGTGGCCGGAAATGCTGAACACCGCCAGGTCAGGCTTGAGGGCCAGAATCGTCTCGGCGCTCACACTCTGTTCGGACGCCTGGCCGATCAACGGGATGTCCTTCACTTTCGGGAACTTGGCCGCGTAAGCGTTGAAGGTGTTGGGGTCCAGCTGACGCAAGTCGTTCTGCCAGCCCACGACTCGCTTGAAGGGCTCGTCACGGTCGAGTAATGCAATAGCGCCGATCAGGCGCCCTTCCCCCAGTACCACGCGTTCGACGTGGTCCGGCACCTTGACGGTACGCCCGAGCACATCGGTGACTTCCTTGGCCGAAGCCGCCGGGGCGACACCAAGCCAACTGCCCAGCAAGACGACAAGCACTGCACACAGGCGCAGCAACGCAAGAGGTTTCAACACGGGGTTCTCCAGGGAATGGGGCTGTTTCAGGCGTCGCTTCAGCGACGTATCGCAGCGCAAAATGAACGGGCTATTGCGCAGGGTCGGCGCGGCAGGTGACGATGACGCTTATGGTCACCTGCTGAATTACAATGACTCGCATTTAGATTTGCCAGTCTAAAGACCGTGACTGCCGCGGGCCGACAGACTTTGTATTGCAGTTGCAGGAAATCGCCGCCCACAACATTCCATTACATTTCAGGGCGCGCAGTCTCGTACGTTTCGCGATTGGCTAGGCTCTGATCCGAATCTTGCGGCAACTGTCATTAACCGATTTACAGGCGTGCGCGTTCTCCATGTCCAAACAAGACCATTTGCTGATCGTCGATGACGATCCCGAAATCCGCCAATTGCTCGCCGACTATCTGCGCGATGCGGGCTACCAGACCTCCACGGCGTGCGACGGCAAGGAAATGCGTCGTCGCCTGGAGCTCAACGTCATCGACCTGATCGTGCTGGACCTGATGCTGCCGGGTGAAGACGGCCTGAGCCTGTGCCGCGACCTGCGCACCATCTCGAACATCCCGGTGATCATGCTGACCGCCCGTGGCAGCCTGATCGACCGGATCGTGGGCCTGGAGATCGGCGCGGATGACTATCTGCCCAAGCCCTTCGACCCCCGTGAATTGCTGGTGCGGATCAAGGTGGTGTTGCGCCGGGTGCAGAGCTTCCCTGAGCGTGCCCGGGTCGATGAGGTGCCGTTCGTGCGCTTCGATGGCTGGCAACTCGATACCCGGGCGCGCCAGGTGCTGTCCCCTGCGGGTGTGGTCATCACTTTGGGCAACTCCGATTACCGCGTGTTACGCCTGCTGTTGCAGCACCCCAACCGGCCACTGAGCCGGGACTTTTTGCTCAACCATGTGTTCGACAAGGACAGCACGCCGTTCGACCGCTCCATTGATGTCTGCGTCAGCCGCCTGCGCCAACAGCTGGAACCGGCACTGATCAAGACGGTGCGCAACGAGGGCTACATGCTCACGGCCGTGGACGTGGTGGCCGAATCTTGAAACTGGTGCCGCGCACGCTGTTCGGACGGCTGATCATCATCCTGGTGACCGGCATGCTCGCGGCGCAGATCCTGACCAGCAGCATCTGGTACGACGTGCGCCACAGCCAGGTGCTGGAAATCCCCACGCGGCTGATTGCCAGTCGCCTGGCGGACATCGTGCGGGTGGCACAAGCCGATCCGTCACGTGCCGAACTGTTGATCCAGGCCCTGAACACCCCCGTCTTCGAGCTGCAATTGCGTGACACACGCCAGCCCGCCCCCGCTGAACTCAGCAGTGCCGACATGGCCACAGAGAACCTGCTGAGCGCAGTGGTGCGGGAAAAGAGCGGCGTACCGGTGCATCTGCACCTGCTGAGCCTGGCCCTGTTCAACGATAAAGGTGAGATCGCTGGCTTACCGACGCTGTTTGGCTCAAGCCCTGCGGCCGGGGAGTTCCTGATCGAGTTGCGCATGCCCGATGGCCGCTGGTTGCACGTCAAGGCGCGGGAAGACCAGGGCTGGACCAGCATGCGCCCGGTGGAGGTGCTGTTCGATTACTTCATCCGTATTTATCTGCTGCGCATCATTGTGGTGGTGGGGATCGCGCTGTGGGCGGTGCGTCTTGCGATTCGTCCGCTCAATGAACTGACCCGTGCCGCCCAGGCCCTGGGCCGTGACATCCGCCGCAAGCCCCTGGCACTGGATGGCCCGCTGGAAGTCCGGCGCGCTGCCGAGGCGTTCAACAGCATGCAGGAAAAGCTGATTGCCAGCATCGGTGAGCGCACACGTTTTCTCGGCGCCATCTCCCACGACCTGCGCTCGCCCATCACACGCTTGCGCCTGCGCACCGAAATGCTCTCTGACGAACAGGTAAAGGTGCGCTTTCGCAAGGACCTGGAGGACATGGAGGCGATGGTCTCCGCGACCCTGGAGTTCGTCAGCGGCGGCGAAATGAACGAGTCGCTGCAGAACATCGACATCAACACGCTGCTGGAAAGCCTGCAGGCCGACCTGCAAGACATCGGCGAGCATGTGACGATTCAGGGTCGTGCCTTGCAGCCACTGCCCGGCTATGCCCGCAGCCTCAAGCGCTGTGTACAGAACCTGCTGGAAAATGCCGTGCGCTATGGCCAGCAGGTACAGATTCACGTTGAAGAACGGCCCGAACTGCTGATCATCGCCATCAACGACCGCGGCCCCGGCATCCCCCAGGCGTTGCTTGAGCAGGTGCTGGAGCCCTTCTATCGCCTGGAAACCTCGCGCAATGCCAACACCGGCGGCTATGGCCTGGGCCTGAGCATCGCCCATACCGTGGCGGCGGCCCACGGCGGCACCCTGACGCTGCACAATCGCGAAGGCGGCGGTCTGAGCGCACGGTTGGAGTTGCCGCGCCTGCCACCCGAGTGAACCCTTGCATTCAAGCGCGCTTGACCTCGATCAGCTTGAGGTTCTTGCCGTCGGCGCAATGCACATCGCGCCCTTCTATATAAGCCAGGTCACGCCCGTCATGGTCGACCAACCGCTGTGGGTGGCATAACACCAGGATACCGATGTCGCCGCTCCAGTCGCGGCGAGGGTCATGTTCCAGATACGCATAGACCTTACGATCCTGGATACGCCAGACAGGGTGGACCTGCCCTGCAGGCTTGACGTCATAAATGGCATTGGGGTTGAAAACAAAGGCGGCAGTCATGAGCAGCGCTCCCTTTCGATTAGGCGGCCGACTGCACGTAAAACCACCAGTGATGGCAGGTTAGACCACACACCGGACACCAGGGTTTGCTATAGCGAAGAAAGATCGGATCAACGTCGCGTTATCGCCATTCACTCCATGTGCAGGCCCCTCTTCCCGTGAGAGGGACACCCCGGTAGCTGCCTGAATCGTTTGTGCTAAACCGCTCATCGACGAAACACTGGCAACAGTTCAATTTAGCTCAACTACGTGCAAAACTTTGGGCTCACGGACGTCGCGGTGAGCGAGTAGTCGTCTGACACCGGGATTAATCCAAGGGGCCTCACTTTCTATGGACCCTGCAGGATTGTTATAAGGAGCTCGATGTGATCAACGACAGTTTCAAAAGTGTTACAGGCATGACGTGGGATGAGGCCGTCCACAAGAACAATCAATTGTTCTTTGAAGCCGATGAGCTGGATAACTCGGCTTATGCCCTTTTGCACTCGGACACGCTTTGCCCCGAAACCTGGCAGCAGTTTTCGCAAGCCAAACAGAAAGCCGAAAGCAAATACCTGGAAGCGCGCCATGAATGGCAGCGCATCAAGCTGATACTGGGATCTCTGGAACGCGCGAAGAGCCCCTCGGTTAAACACGCGCAACCGCACTGAAGCTGACACGCCGCAACAACCGGGACCGCACGCAAAGAAGGGAGTGAGCTCTTTGCGTGCAGCCGCGCAACATTTCACTGCGTTGCAAACCTTTGAGTTAGCGCGACTGCCCGGAACATGAAACTTCAATAAAGGATTGGACCCTCGCGGCCTGCAACTTTAACCTTGCCGCCTTCCTCGTTGCAGTGTGGGCCCGGGTTCGATGTCGTCCGTATTGAATGTATTGCTGCCAATCTTCGCCCTCATCCTCGTCGGTTATGTCTGCCGACGTACCAATCGCCTTGGCCCTACCGCCGCTTCGGAAATCAACCGGATGGTGGTCTGGCTTTGCCTGCCTGCACTGCTGTTCACCGCCACCGCGACCTCGACCTGGGAACAGATCTGGCACCCGGGTTTTGTGCTCGCTTTCACCCTCAGCACCCTGGTGCTGTTTGCAGTGACTTTGCTGATCCGCTGGCGCAAAGGCGGCCATTTCGCCGATGCCAGCATCGATGCGCTCAGTGCCTCTTATGCCAACACCGGCTACATCGGCATCCCCTTGTGCGTCATGGTGCTGGGCCAGAACGGGCTGGAACCCGCTTTGATCGCCTCGTTGATCGTGGTGTGCGTGTTGTTCGGCCTGGCATTGATCTGTATCGAAATCGGTTTGCAGACCGAACGCCAGGTCCATCGCATCGTGTTCAAGGTGCTGCTGGCACTGACCAGGAACCCGTTGGTGGTTTCACCCATCCTAGGCGCCCTGTGGGCCTGGGGTGGCGAGCCGTTGCCGGCAGCGCTGGCGAAGTTCCTGGGTTTGCTGGGGGCTGCGACAACGCCATGTGCGCTGATCTCCCTGGGGCTGTTCCTGGCCCAGAAGCAACAAGGCACTCGTCAGGGCACCTCGATGCTGGTGCTGATCAAACTGATCGCCCATCCACTGCTGACCTGGTTTCTGGTGTTCAAGGTCTTCCACCTGCCGCCGCTGTGGGCCAACTCGGCGTTGCTGCTCAGCGCTCTGCCCACCGGCACCGGGCCGTTCATGCTGGCGGAGTATTACCGTCGCGAAGCGTCGGTGGTGTCCAGCACGATCCTGATGTCGACCATCGGTTCGTTGGTCACGCTTTCCATTTGCCTGTATGTCATCCAGCCCTGACGCCAGAGCCCTGGCGTAACTTTTTTTGAACTTCGCCGCCCCGCGCCTGCCGACTCTATAAGGGCCTGACACAACGTCGGGCGATTGCAGAGGTTCATCACATGCCAGATGCACAGGGCAAAGTTCGTTATGCGGTGGTCGCCGGGGGCTGGATTTCCCAAGGTGCCTTCATGCCGGGGGTCGATCAGACCGATAACTCGGTGATGACCGCGCTGGTGACCGGCGACCCGGTCAAAGCCGACGAACTGGCCGAACTCTACGACCTCAAGAGTTACCACTACGACCAGTTTTCAGAGCTGCTGCAGTCCGGCGAAATCGATGCCATCTACCTGGCAACCCCCAACTTCCGACACCGGGAGTTTGCCGTACCTGCGCTGGAAGCGGGCATCCATGTGCTGCTGGAAAAACCCATGGCCGGTACCGAAGAAGACTGCCTGGCTATCACCGAGGCCGCCCGGCGCTCCGGCGCCAAACTGATGATCGCCTACCGCCTGCACTTCGAACCGGGCACCGTGGAAATGATCGGCCGGGTGCGGGCGGGTGATATTGGTGACCCACGGTTGTTCACCTCGACCTTCACCCAGGTGACCGATCCGGCCAATCACCGGATGCACAGCGGCTTTGAGGCGGGCCCCGCGTTCGACATGGGGCCTTATCCGATCAATGCCGTGCGCAACCTGTTTGGCGCCGAACCACTGGAAGTTCACGCCGTGGCCATCAAGACACCAGGGCGGGATATCAATACCGCCGACACCATCAGCGTCACCCTGCGTTTTGCCGAAGAACGCCTGGCGCAGTTTACGGTGAGCTACAGCCTGCCCGGCAGCCAACGCTTCCAGTTATTGGGGACTGAGGGTGAATTCGAAGCGTCGCCGTGTTTTGGCTTTGGCAAAGGCGTGGCGATCACCTATCGGGCGATCATCGACGGCAAGAGCACCGAACATGCGCACCCGGTGGTGGACCAGTTTGGCGGGGAAACCCAGTATTTTTCCGACTGCATCCTCCAAAACCGCGAGCCGGAACCCGATGGCGATGAAGGCTGGCGTGATGTACGGGTATTGGCAGCCATCGAGCGCGCCCTCGAGACCGGCCAGCCCCAGCACCTGGAACCGCTGCCGGAGCGAGCGGGTATCAGCATCGAACAGGCCCGCCGCCTGCCGCTGGCCAAGGTGCCGCGGTACATCAATACCGATGAGCCGAATGAGTGATCACCGCAGCAGTGATTGAGTTAGCCACAACCACTTTGGGTGACTGATCCACCGCACATTTGTAGGAGTGGGCTTGCCCGCGATTGCGGTGTATCAGTCACCGGCAATATCTCAGGCCTGACGCCTTCGCGAGCAAGCTCGGCTCCCACAGGTTTGAGCCATCAAACGGTCTTGAGCACTCGCTCGATGCGCTCCAGCGCCCAGTCCAGGTCTTCGCGGGTAATGGACAGAGGGGGGGCGATGCGCAGCACGTTTTCGTGGGTTTCCTTGCTCAGGACACCTTCGGCCAGCAGGGCTTCGCAGAACGGGCGGGCCGGGCGGTTGAGTTCGATACCGACCCACAAGCCACGACCGCGCACTTCTTCGATGGCCGGGCATTGCATGTCGATCAGGCGCTGTTTCAGGTAGTCACCCAGCACGGCGCTGTTCTCGATCAGTTTTTCGTCGTCGAGAATCTTCAGGGCTTCCAGGCCTACGGCGGCGGCCAGCGGGTTGCCACCGAAGGTCGAACCATGACTGCCCGGATCAAACAGGTCCATGACGTTGCGGTCTGCGACGAAGGCCGACACCGGCATGATCCCGCCACCCAGGGCTTTGCCCAGGATCAACGCATCAGGGCGAATCCCTTCGTGTTCGAAGGCAAACCATTTACCGGTGCGACCCAGGCCCGACTGGATTTCGTCCAGGATCAACAAGGTGTTGGTTTCATCGCACAACTTGCGCAGTTCACGTAAAAAACCCGCTGGCGGCACGCGAATACCGGCTTCACCCTGGATCGGTTCGATCAGTACCGCGCAGGTGTTCGGCGTAATGGTTTGACGGAAACTCTCGATGTCACCAAAGCGCGCCTCCCGGAAACCGCCACAGAACGGACCGAAATCGGCACGGTAATCCGGCTCGCTGGAAAATCCGACGATGGTCGACGTACGGCCATGGAAATTGTTGTCCGCCACCACGATCTGGGCGTTGTCGCGAGGGATGCCCTTGACCCGGTAGCCCCAGCGCCGCGCGGCCTTGATGGCGGTTTCCACTGCCTCGGCACCGCTGTTCATCGGCAGTGCACGGGTGAAGCCAGTGATACGGCACAGTTCCTTGAGAAAGTTGCCCAGGGGCTCGCTGTAGAACGCCCGGGAAACCACGCTGACTTTATCGATCTGAGCAACAGCAGCATCGCGAATACGCGGGTGGACATGACCATGACTGACCGCCGAGTAAGCGGACATCATGTCCAGGTAGCGTTTGCCGTCGGCATCAATGGCCCACACCCCTTCACCCTTTACGATGACAACCGGCAACGGCGTGTAGTTATGGGCGCAAAACTCGTTTTCGAGTTTGATCGAATCGATGGAGTTCATCTTTACTTCCTGAACGAAAAATTAGAGCCAGACGCAATCAAGCGCTTAACAGTTTGCCGCTGCGGATCGGGATTGCGCCCGACACACGACCCAGGGGGTCACCTGGCTTGACGAAGCGGATATCGCGGCGCATGTACAAAACGCCGTTGGTGTGGCTGTCGAGAGTGGTGGTTTCACCGGTTTGCGGATCGACGATATCGAACAGCGCCTGGCCGGCTTCAATACGGCTGCCCACGGCGGCGCGATGCACCAGCACGCCCGCAACGGGGGAATAGAACTGCTCGCTGCCAGCCAGCGGCGTGGCCGGGCTGCGCAGCAGTGGCAATGGTAAGGCCTGGCCTTCAACCACGCCCAGGTGAGTCAGGTATTGAATGATCGCGTTGGCGTCGTGTTCGGCCAATTCGTGGGACACGTCACGCTGGCCACGATGCTCGACGGTAACGGCGATACTGCCATTGGGGATCGGGAATTTGTCGCCAAAACGTTCCTGCAGGTGCGACCACAGCAGGTACAGCGCTTCGTCGAAGGAATGGGCCTGGGAGTCCGTCGCCAGCAACGAGGCTTCGGCCCCGATGTAACGCGACAAGGGCTCAACCTGCTCCCATACGTCCACGCCGGTGTAGACGTGCATCGACGCTTCACGGGAACAGTGCAGATCAAGCACCACATCGGCATCGTGGGCCAGGGTCATGAGGATGCGTTGCAGCGACTGAAACTCGTCCATGACGGGCCAGCCGGCAAGGCAATGCGCCCAGGCCGCGCGAATCAGCGTGCGGTTGGCACTGGCATCCTGGGTCAGCGAGCCTTCGACCATGCTCGCGATTTCCTCGTAGTGAACGGGAAAATTACGGTTGTAGTTGCGACCACTGCCCAGTTCAAAGCGACCGCTGTTGGCGCCCATGATGAACTGGCTCAGGCCAGCCGGGTTGGCAACCGCGACCAGCACCACTTCGGACGTCAAGCGATTGTCTTTTTCCAGCGCAGCCAGGTGCCGGCGCAACTGCGCAGCCACCAACATGGCCGGTGTTTCATCCGCGTGCAAAGCGGCCTGGATATAAATCTTGTGACCCTGACCTGAAGGACCGTAATGCTCACTGTCGATTTGCCGATGGCTGCCAGGTGTCGCCTGAAGCAATACGTGTTCGCGGAGTTTCATAACTCAAAAGTCTCAAAGTTCGGTGGACTGATGCTTGGCGAAATAATAGCGAGGCAGCGTGATAGCGAGTAAGGGCGGACGGGGCTATCCCGATCGGTTTATTCGATCAATCCACAGCCTGGACGCGGCAGGCGATGGACCTTCCCTCGTCAACGCCTTCGCAACCCATCAGCCCTGGAAAATTCTGCTGTCTCCATGGTGCTGTAACGCAAACGGACATCCTGATGTAACGTTCACAAACTAACGACTGAAAACTGTTAACAAAACGGACACTACATAAAGCCCATGAAATAGTGCGACCTGGCTGGTTGCCAAATACCAATATGAGGCTATACAGTAATTAATCACTTTATAGTTCTTCAGGTCACTCACGTATTACCTTCATGAGCAGCCTTATATTTATTCTTTAACAGTCGTCATTAAAATCACGCCAATGGATTGTCAGCTGTGTCCATAGCCCTCCCGTCATCGACACCGTTGTCCGGTTAATCCGCTCATCGGTGTCGAGGCTCACGCTAAAGGCAAAAACACGATGGCATCCAATTTGGTAACTCTCGACTTCAAGGTGGCAGTGGTTATCCCATGCTTCAAGGTGAGAGAGCATATCTTGGCGGTGATTCAATCCATAGGCCCGGAGGTGAGCCGTATATATGTAGTTGATGACCGCTGTCCCGATGCGTCGGGAACCCTGGTAGAAAATACCTGCACTGACCCTCGCGTCACGGTGATTTTTAATCCTGAAAACAAGGGTGTTGGCGGTGCGGTCATGGCTGGCTACAGGGCCGCCCTGAACGACGAAATGGCTATTATCGTGAAGGTAGATGGCGATGGGCAGATGGACCCCTCCCTCATTCCTGATTTCATCGCGCCGATTTTGTCCGGCGAGGCTGACTACACCAAGGGCAACCGATTTTTTGATCTGGAAGAAATTCGCCAGATGCCTGGAATGCGCCTGTTCGGGAATACCGCGCTGTCTTTCATGACCAAGCTATCGTCAGGGTACTGGGACCTTTTTGACCCGACCAATGGATACACCGCTATTCACAGCGACGTCGCGCGTCACCTGCCGCTGCAGAAGATCAGCACGCGCTACTTCTTCGAAACCGATATGTTGTTTCGTCTCAACACGTTACGCGCCGTGGTCGTCGACGTGCCCATGAACGCAAAATACGAAGATGAAACGAGCAACTTGAAAATTCACAAGATCGCCGGTGAGTTTTTTATAAAGCACCTGCGCAACATGGTAAAGCGCCTTTTTTATAACTATTACCTGCGTGATATGTCACTGGCGTCTTTCGAGCTTCCACTGGGTCTGTTGATGTTTCTTTTCGGCCTGATATTCGGTATTTCTCACTGGATCGATTCGGCACAGACAGGTGTGGCCACAACGTCAGGTACGGTGATGCTGTCTGCGCTACCAGTCATCCTCGGCACTCAATTGATACTGGCGTTCATCGGTTATGACATTCAGTCGATTCCAAAACGCCCTTTTCATATAAAAAAGAAATACCTGAAAAAAACCACGCCAGAGAAGTTACCTCTTTTATGACTTACCTTATCGTACAGCTCTGCGTACTCGGCATTGCCGCCGGCCAGATACTGTTTAAACTGAGCGCCATGACCCTGCACCGGACAGGCAGCTGGCTGGACCCCGCCACCCTGTTCTATTTCCTTATTGCCCTTGCGTTGTATGGGATTACGACGCTTGCGTGGGTGTGGGTATTGCAAAAAGTAGAACTGGGAAAAGTCTACCCATTCATGGCGATGGCGTTCGTACTGGTACCACTGGGCAGCCACTTTATTTTTGACGAAAAATTCCAAGTCCAATACTTCGTCGGCGTTGCGTTCATTATTGCGGGTATTCTCATCGCGATCAGGTCGTGAACCGAGCCGCCCTTCATTTCTCGGGGTAACACATGTCCAAACCACAAGACACTGATCACCGCTGGAGCAAGATTTTTTTTTCATGGCTGCTGACGATTTGCGTGTTTTTTTCTGCTCCCTCTTTTGCCGAAGACGCCAGTGCGCAACTCGGCCAAGGATTTCTCGACGCGATCACTGTCCACGACACTCAGATCAAAGCACAAGGATGGGCAGCGCAGAACAACACCCACCCACGGCTAGTATCGATCCAGATAAAGTTTGGCGACAAGATCGCATACAACGGTCCCGTGGAAACTTTCGAACGACCTGATGTCGTGCAGCACTCAGGAAAACAAGACTGGCTGCGCTCAGGCTGGAAGGTGACATTTGCACGTACCACAGCTGTCGATTATGACTTACCCATAAGCGCTCAGGCCAGGTTCGATGACGGCGAACTTCTCCTCCTAACAGTTCCAAAGCAGACCAGTAATCTGCCCTCGGCGACCAAAGACATCACCTCGGCCCAAAGCCCCTCATTGATATTGATCATCATCGCATTGGCCGCCCTGTTCCTCGTCACCAGTTTTCTGAAAACCGCAGTATTACGCTCATGGATTCAGCACAGTTTCAACGTTGATATTACAGAGCCCATGATCTTCAGCGGTTGTGTCTTGCTGGTTGCAATGGTATTCACGGGATTGGGACTGACCGGTTCTTCAATCGGTCTAGGCCTGGGCTCCACCCCCTTTTTGCATGCCGATAACTACAGCATCCAGGGCAGCGATCAGCCGGTTCGCAGCGACGAATGGGCGGTCGTCACACCCCTGGCCATAGCGCAATACAACCATCAGCCGGCCAACCCGGTCATCAACAGGAACGTAGGCGAAGAAGGCCAGAACATGCTGATCATCGGCATGACCGGAGTTCCCGTCGCCCACCTGTCTGCAATTGCAAAACCTGCCACATGGGGCTTTTTCCTTTTTGATTTGAAAACGGCACTGTCCTGGAATTGGCTCTTCCCTGTATTCAGCTGCTTTCTGACGCTCGGCTTCGTACTCAACACATTATCCCCCGGTTACTGGCGCCGGGCTTTTTTACTGTCTGGGGTTTTCAGTTGTTCGCCGTATGTCGTCGCCTGGTCGAACTGGCCGGCCTATACGGTATTTTTTCCTTGTCTGGCGTGCCTGTGTTTACTTGCAATTCTCAAGGTAAATAACACCTACAAACAACTGCTCCTGGGCCTGACACTGGGCCTCTCGACTGCCGGATTTGTTTTTATTCTTTACCCACCGTGGCAGGTGTCGCTGGGGTATGTATTTATCGCGATTACCGTCGGCATCGTCCTGCGGGATGGATTATACAAAGCCTTTTCCGCACGCCGCATCGCGGCAATAGGCCTTGGGATCATTGTTGCCTTGGTGATGGTGGGGATATGGTGGTTAGATGCAAAACCTGCGATCCAAAGCATGGTAAATACGGTTTACCCCGGACAACGACTCTCGACAGGCGGCGATGTATCGTGGTCTTTTCTTATGCGCGGCTTTACCAACATTGAAACCGTACAACAGCTGCAGAGCCCACTCAGCAATCAAAGCGAGATAGCCTCCTTCTATTATTGGTTGGTGCCGCTGGCGGCAGTATTCTTGATACGTGCCAAAGAAAAGGCATTAACGTACGTGGAATACTTGCTTGCCTTGTCCATGGTATTCATTCTCTTCTACATGTTCATCGGCATTCCCACTGAGGTGGCCCAGTATTCCTTATGGGGACGTGTGCCTGCAACCCGGGCCGATCTGGCATTGGGCTTGACAGCGATTATTTTGACGAGCGTGTTGCTAACGGATCGACCTCACGGTGCCCCGCTTAACAATCGTCTACCCCTGCTGGCAGTGATGGTGTCGATGGCCTGGACGTTCGTCGTGTATCTGGGTGTCAGCAAGCTGGATGTTTCCATCACCTCGGGGATCAATAATGCAGAGAAGACTGCTGTATTATTTATCACGTTTGCCACTGGTTATTACCTGATCATGCGCCAATTTCGGCCTTTCATTCTTTTGAGCCTTGGGTTGGCATTGGCTACCACGCTTAGTTTTAACCCGCTCAATGTTGCTCCCAATAAAGTGTTCAATACGGCCGCGAAGGCGAACGGGAACATGCCCGAATCACGGCGAATACTCATTCTGAACGGCTGGGTGAGTTCGATGTTTCTTCTGGCGTCAGGTACACCCGTGGCGTCGGGCACCTTTTATTACCCCCAGAAAACACCGTGGACGCGGCTAGACCCCGAAGCCACACAGCGTGATATCTATAACCGTTATCAGCATCTCTATTATTCGAACATGCAGGACGGCATAAGTGACGTTACGGTGTTATCACCTTCTCCTGATCTGGTTCAGGTGAAGATCAATTTAAAAACATTCGATTTTCGTAAATCAGGCGCACATTTGATCGCGGCGCCGGACGGTGAACAACGTGAACTGAGCAGCAATCCAGTGCTGAAGTTTTTAAGTGCAAACGACGGCTGGGCATGGTTTGAAACCATCCAATAGCGCAGAAAAAGCCGCCATCAACCGTCTGGACAGCTGATGGCGGCAATTCACGGATGGTTAACGCTCAGCAACGGGTAGGTGTACTTACCAAAGTGCCAATGTATAACCGATGATCACGCGGTTCTCGTTGGTGTCATTGACGAAGTTGGAATTGCTGATCGCGTTGCGCCAGCGAAAGGAAACCCCTTTCATCGGGCCGCTCTGGATCACGTAACCCAGGTCGATGTCGCGTTCCCACTCACGACCTTCCCCGTTGAAGCCGATGACGCTGGCGTGGTCGCCGCTCGCATAACGCGTCGAGAACGTCAGCCCCGGGATGCCCATGCTCGCAAAGTTGTAGTCGTAGCGAGCCAGCCAGGTGCGTTCGTTGGTCTGTACGAAGTTGTTCAGTTGATATTCCGAGAACAGGTACGTGATCGAGCCATCAACATACGTAAAAGGTGTGGTCCCGTACTGTTGCTGGAAACCGGCACCGATACTGTGGCCACCCAGGGAGTAGGTGAAACGGGTACTCAAGGCCTTGTTATCGACTTTACCCGCAAGCCCGGCGCCGTCTTCAGTAGAGGCGAAGTAGCGCGCCTCTGACTTCAGGTCGCCTGGCCCCAGGCCAAAGGTGTTTTTCACGCCCACGAAGTGCTGCTGGTAAATATCCGTCAGCACCCCGTAGTGGTAACTGAGGATGGTGTTCGGGGTCAGGCTGTAATCGGCACCGGCAAAACGGAACTGGTCGCTCAAGCCGGTATTTTTATACGCCTTGCTGACCGTGGTCAGTTTCATGTCTTCGTAGTTGGTGGAATCCCGGTCCTTGGCCTGATCCAGCTGGCCGACGCTCAGTTTCAGATCCTTGATGTCGTTGGAGATCAGCTGTGTGCCGCTGAACGATTGGGGGAACAGACGGCTGGTGTTGGGTTGCAGGACCGGTAGATCCGGCACCATGTAGCCCACCCGCAATTCGCTTTGCCCCAAACGCACCTTGCCGGTGAGGCCCGCTTTGGAATAGGAGTCCTGTGGGTTCTTGTCGCTGTCACGCAACAGCAACCCCGTGCCCGAGTTGCCAGGGCTTGAGTCCAGCTTCAGACCCAGCATGCCCACTGCATCCAGGCCGAAACCCAGAGTGCCTTCAGTAAACCCCGATTTAAGATCCAGAATAAAACCTTGTGCCCATTCGTCCCGTTTCGACTGCGGCGCGTTTTCACGGTAATCGCGGTTGAAGTAGTAGTTCTTCATGTCCAGCGTGCCGGTACTGTCCTTGAAGAAATCGGCGTGAGCCATTGTCGGGATAAACCCAGTACCGACGACGCTCACGCCGGTCATGAGTTGAGTCAGGGATTTTTTCATTTTTTTTTGCTCCTGGCAGACGAGGTTTTAGGAAGTGTTTTTATTGTTCTTCGGACATGGCTTCGCCGTTCGCGCGAATCAGCGATTCGCGCGGGGTGAGTCATGGCCTGGGGTGAAACGCTTGGGTTTAAAGCATTACAGGGACCGGACTGGGACGGATTCGATAGCCTCCACCTTCAAGCTTTTCCAAAGGGCTGGCAGCGGCCAGCAACTTGCGGGTGTAGGGATGCTGTGGGTTGTCGAAGATTTCGTTGCGCGGGCCCATCTCCACCACTTTGCCCTGGCTCATCACCGCAACCCGGTGGGCAATGCGCTCCACTGCCGCCAGGTCATGGGAGATGAACAGACAGGCAAAACCGTACTGAGCCTGTAGCCGTTCGAACAACTCGAGAATCTGTTTCTGGATAGTCATGTCCAAAGCGGAAATCGGCTCGTCGGCGATCACCAGCTTGGGATGACGCACCAGTGCCCGACCGATTGCCACACGCTGACGCTGACCGCCGGAAAGCTGGTGCGGAAAACGATCCACGTACTGCTCGCCCAGACCAACATCGATCAGGGTCCGCGCCACGCGTTCGCGACGCTGCTCGGCGCTCATGTTCGGTTCGTGGCGCAGGGGCTCGGCGAGGATTTCGCCGATGTTCATCCGGGGATCCAGGGACGAGAACGGGTCCTGGAAAATCATCTGGCATTGCAGACGATGGTTACGATTGGCCGCCTTGAGAATATCGACGCCCTGGAAACGAATCGCGCCTTCGCACGGCGTGTTCAACCCCACCACGGCCCGACCAAGAGTGGTTTTGCCTGAGCCGCTACCGCCCACCAGCGCCAGGGTTTCTCCCGGTGCGATGGTCAGGCTCGCCGAATGCACGACGCGCTTGTATTGGGTACGGCCCCAGAAGCTGCGAGGCCCTGGATGTTCGATGCAGACGCCGTCGACTTCCAGCAAAGGGCCATCGGCAGGCGGTAATGGCACCAGTTCGCCACGACGCGGCAGAGCCTCCAGCAGTTGCCGGGTGTACTCGGCCTGGGGGGCCAGCAGGATGCGGTCGATGGTGCCCTGCTCCACTGCCTTGCCTTCACGCATCACCACCACCTTGTGGGCATAACGCGCCACCAGTGACAGGTCGTGACTGATGAACAGGATCGCTGTGCCCTCCTCCCGGGTCAGCTCCAGCATCAACTTCAGAACGTCCAGTTGCGCCAGGCAATCGAGTGCCGTGGTCGGCTCGTCAGCGATCAACAACGCAGGACGCAGCAGCATCACCGACGCAAGCATGATCCGCTGGCGCATGCCGCCGGAGAACTGGTGGGGGTAAGAAGTCAGGCAACGCTCGGCATCGGCGATACCGATGTGGCCAAGCATCTTCAGGCTGCGTTCACGAATTTGCGCATCGCTGTACTGGGTGTGCAGGCGCATGCCTTCGGCCATCTGCTCACCGATGGTCAGCGACGGGTTGAGGGAAACCATGGGTTCCTGGAACACCATGCCGATCTTGGCGCCGCGAATGCCGCGCAGTTCTTCAGGCTGCATCGTGTTGAGGTCGCGCCCCTGAAAGCGCACGGCCCCGCCACAGATTTGCAACGGCGGCGGCAGCAGGCCGATGGCAGCGCGTGCCGCCATGGTCTTGCCACTGCCGGACTCGCCCACCAACGCGACGATCTCGCCCGGTGCAATGGTGAAACTCAGGTCATCCACGGCCAGGTGCCCGTCCGGGCCGACGCGGATTTGCAGGTTTTCCACCGAAAGCAAAGCATCGGATGCCGTCATGTTCATTTCCTCATCCGTGGGTCGAGACGATCACGCAGGGCATCGCCAGAAAGGTTGAAAGCCAGCAACGACAAGGCAATGCAGACACCGGGAAACAGCCCCAGCCAGCTGGCGGTCGCAATGTAAGGACGGCTGGCGGCCAGCATGTTGCCCCAGGTCGCGGCAGGCGGCGGTACACCCAGGCCAAGGAAGCTCAACGAGCTTTCAGCCAGGATGGTCCAGCCGAACATGCTGGTGGCCAGCACACAGACCGGCGCAATGCAGTTGGGTGCAATGTGCCGCAGCATGGTGTAGAGCTCGGAGTTGCCGATCACCCGGGAGGCTTCGACGAACTCGCGCTCACGCAGTGACAACACCGTACCGCGCACTACTCGCACCACCGATGGCGTGTAGGCCAGGCTCAGGGCGAAGACGATGCCGTACAGGCTCGGGCCGATGATCGCCATCAGGCCCAGCGCCAGCAGAATGCCGGGGAACGCCAGCAGGGCATCGTTGATCATCATCAGGCAGCGGTCGACCCAGCCACGCAGGAAGCCCGCGCACAGACCGATCAAGGTGCCCGCGACAATCGCCATGCTCACCGTCAGGATGCTGATCCACAGGCTGGTGTGGGCGCCGATCATCAGGCGGCTGAGCACATCGCGACCGTATTCGTCGGTGCCCAACAGGTGGGCCGCGGACGGGGCCTGCAAACGTGCCAGCAGGTTCAGGCTCAAAGGGTCGGAGGGTGTCCAGACCAACCCCAGCAGCGCCACCACCAGCAACAGCAACAACAGAAAGCCGCCAATCAGGGCATTCAACGGTGGCATGCGCCAGGGCTGCGATGCGCGAATCGGCGCCGACAGGGCCAGGGCTCCGGGTTCGGCAGCAGAAGCAGGAAGGGGCTTGTTCATAACTTAACTCGGGGATCAAAGAGTGGATACAGCAGGTCCACCAGCAGGTTTACCAGTACATAAACGAAGGTCACCAACAGCAGGCAGCCTTGCAGCACCGGGTAATCCCGCGCATAAATGGCGTCCACCATCAGGCGGCCGATGCCCGGCAGGGTGAAAACGGTCTCCAGCACCGCAATACCACTGAGCAGGTTGCCGAGGATCAGGCCGATCAGGGTCAGCGTCGGCGCAAAGGCATTGCGCAGCGCATGTCGCCACAGTACCGCGCCCTCGGACAAGCCCTTGGCCCGGGCATGGGTGATGTATTCCAGACGCAGCACTTCAATGGCGCTGGCCCTGGCCATGCGGGTAATCGCACCGAGCTCGACCAGGGTCAGGGTCACGATCGGCAGCACCACATAGCTCAACGCCTGCCAGGGTGCATCGCCGAACGAGACATAACCCACCACTGGCAACCAGCCCAGCTTGATACCAAAGCCATAGAGCAACAGCAGTCCCAGCCAGAAGCTTGGGATCGACAACAGCAAAGTGGCGGTGGCCACCACGCTGAAGTCCAGGCTGCTGTTCTGTTTCCAGGCAGCAAACAGACCTGCTGGTACGGCAATCAATGCCGCCAGCAGCACCGACACCAGTACGATGCCGGCACTGACCTGGAATCGATCAAGGATCAGCGGCAAGACCGCCTGGTTGGTGGTGATGGAATGACCCAGGTCACCACTCAGAACGGCCTTGCCCCAGATCAGGAACTGCACCGGCAAGGACTGATCCAGACCCAGCGCGGCACGGGTCACTTCCAGGCTGTGGGCGTCGGCCATATCGCCGAGCATCAGCAAGGCCGGATCACCTGGAACCAGACGAATGATCGCGAAGACCATCAGCGAGATTAGTAGCAGCGTCGGCAAGGCCATCGCCAGGCGCTGCGAAATGAAACGCATCATTCTCAGGTTCTCCGAACGCTGACAGTCCACAGGCGCGGCTTGGAGACCGGCCAGGAACGGAAGCCTTGAACATAGTCACGCAGTGCGGAAATCGAGTTGCCGTTGTACAACGGGATCAACGGGACATCCTTGATCATCTGTTGATGCAGCTTGTCGAACAGCGCCTGACGCTTGGCCGGATCGGACTCGCGCATCGCCTCTTGCAACCACTGCTTGGCATCAGGGTTATCCCAGACCTTGCGCGGTTCCTTGTCCTTGTCGCCGGTGACCGAGTCGAAACTCAATGCCGGGTCCAGGCGCTCGGAATACGGGAAGCCCATCATCTGGAAGTTGCCGGTCTGGTAGCGCTCAAGCTGCGTGCCCCACTCCAGGGTTTCCAGCTCCAGGTTGATACCGCTGGCCTTGGCCATGGCCTGGGCGAACACACCCATGTCGAAGATGCTTGGGTAGCGTTTGTTGACCAACAGTTTGATCGGCTGGCCTTTATAGCCCGCCTCGCTCAGCAAGCGCTGGGCCTTGGTGGGGTCAAAACCGTAGCCCTGATCTTCCACCGCTGTGTGGTATTTGCTGCCACTGGCAACCATCGAGTTGTTGGCCTTGGACAAGCCGTTGGTCAAGGCGGCAACGATCTGCGTGGTGTCCAGGGAATACGCGATGGCCTGACGCATACGCACATCCTTGAGCAAAGGATCGCGGGTCTGGAACAGCAAGGCGTTGACCGACATGGTGCCGCTGGAAGAAATCTTCACTCCGGGGGTGGCCGCCAGTTCCTGGGAGTCCAGCGGCGTAACGTCGATCAGCATGTCGACGTTTTTCGACAGCAGCGCTGCCTTGGCCGCAGCCGGGTCCGGGATCACCAACAGGCGGACGCGATCCAGCGTGGTGCTTTTATTACCGGTGTAGCCATCCGGGCCTGCTTCGTCCCGTGGTTTGTAATCGGCAAAGCGCAGCAGGTCGATGTATTGCCCGGTCTTCCATTCGCCCAGCTTGAACGGGCCGGTGCCAATCGGCGCCTTCCATTTACCATCGACAACGGAATCAGGATGCAGAATGCCGCTGCCGCCGCATTCAGGAAGAGAAGTACTGGTCAGGAACATGCCGTTGGGCTTGTCCAGGGTGAACACCACGGTCAGCGGATCCGGTGCCGCGACGTCAACGATCTTCGCCCCGCCATGGCCATCGAATTCACCCAGGCAGCGCCATTGGGTTTTCGGGTCCAGGTAACGGTGCCAGGTCCAGAGCACTTCGGCGGAGGTCAAGGGTGCGCCGTTCTGGAACTTCACGCCATCGCGCAGGTGAAAGGTGTAGCGCAGGCCATCTTCGGAGACCTGTATATCCTTGGCCAGCAAAGGACCGACGGTCGCGTCTTCGCGAAACGCCACCAGACCTTCGGTCAGATGCAGCATCACTGCGTCGGAATTGGTGTCGCGGTTCACACCTGGGTCTGTGCTGCGGATGTCAGCATTCAACGCCACGTTCAAGACGTTTTCGGCGTAGGCGTTCCCCATCAGGACCGCTGACAAACCACCGGCCAGAATAAAAGCTTTCTTCATGATAAATGCACCTTCAAAGACCCTTGACTATCGGTCCGGTGGTTGGCAGGACCCCAAACGAGGGCACAACCGGACGCGTTATGATTTTTCTTGTTGTATTCATTTCATCTCCGATGTGTCCGGAGCAATATCGGATCTCGTTGTTTTTTGTTCTTCGGGCGAGCCGCATAACTTTTTATTGAATCGATGTTGGCGCGATTCATATTCATGGTGACCCAATCGCTAATCGAAAAAGTCTGCAATCGGCTTGGGACGATCTTAAAAGCATCCCGTCAACCTTGAGAAGAACGTTCGAATCGATCGGGGTCAGTTTTTCCGATCACCCGTACGGTCGTCATTGATCGAACCGAACCACGGAGCAGATTAACGCCATTACACAGGGTTTTAAGGCCACATTCATGCCAAAGAGTGATCACAAAAATCGAACCTGATCGCCGTAACCGATCTTCTTCACGTCTGGCCTTTCGTATAAGCTCCGGTCTTATCCCTGATTAGCACCCTACAAGCACCCACTAAACAATGGATCTGCCGGCCTGTTGAACTGAAATTCTTTCAGTGGTGCCCGCTTCATTTGTTTGTGGACGTACTTGAGCGCCCGCAGCTCCCGGTATTACAAAGAGGCCACTTTCCCATGACACTCGTTCATCTTCGTGCGCTGTGTTCTGTCGTCGAGAAAGGAAGTTTCCGTGCAGCAGCACGACAGCTTGGCGTGGCGCAAAGTACGCTGACGCAATCCATCCAGAGTCTGGAAAAAGAACTGGGGGTGACCCTGTTACTGCGCTCCAACCAAGGCATTAACCTGACACCGGCCGGGGAAAACTTCCTGATCCGCGCCCGCTCTATCACCCTCGATTGCGACCGCGCCCTGCAGGATGTCCAGCAGTGGAAAGGCGAGCCTGAAGGCCAGATCGCCCTGGGCGTTACCTCCGAACCCATGGCCGAGTTGCTGATGCCGGTACTGAGCAGCTTTACCCAGAAGTTTCCGAAAGTGCAGGTCCACGTCGCCAGTGGCTGGACCATGATGCTGGTGGAAAAAATCCGCGACGGCCGCCTGGATTTCGCCATGTGCCCGCTGGCCCGCAACGTCGACGACATCGACCTGTCCATCGAGCGGCTTTACAGCTCCGACGCGAGCGTGGTCGCGCGCAAGGGACACCCCAGGGCGGATGCCCGGTCGGTCCACGAGCTTGCCGATTGCCAATGGATCAGCCTGCGCTCCACCGGCGTGGTGGGCGGCGGCGGCAATCGCCTGACCGAGCTGTTCAAGGAGGCGGGCCTGCCACCGCCCAAGATCGCCATCACCACCGACTCGTTGCTGGAGACCCTGCATATCGTCTCCGAATCGGATTACCTGACCATCGAGCCACGGGTTCTGACCAGCCTGAAACTGTTTTCCCCTGCGCTGGTAAGCGTGCCTATTCAGGAGCCCATGGCCGCCCGCGACGTGTGCCTGGTCAGCCGCCGCTCCTCGCCCTTCACCGCCGTGACCCAGGAACTGACCAGCATGCTCATTTCCTACTCGCGACTGGTACACCGGATGCCCCACTAAAGGGCTGATGCCCTATTGACGAGCCCATCCTGCACCGCCTCATCAACAGCCCCAGAGACGCTGAACCCCATGCCTTCAACACTTGCGACGCACGCCCCTGAACACGCCAACGACGACGGCTTTCCCCGCGCAGCAGCCAGCAGCGTGGGCATCGCCCCGGATAAAGTCATCGCCTTTCTGGATGATGTCGAAGCGGCGGGCCTTGATCTGCATGGCTTGATGCTGCATCGCAAGGGTCATGTGGTAGCGGAGGGCTGGAGCTGGCCGTACGCAGGTGAACGACCACGGGTGTTGCATTCGGTGGCCAAGAGTTTCACGGCCTGCGCCATTGGCCTGGCGCAGGAAGAAGGCTTGCTCATGCTTGATGACAAAGTCGTGTCGTTCTTCCCGGAGCAGTTGCCGGAGCAGTACGACGTCAAATTGCAGGACATGACGGTCGAACACCTGCTGACCATGCGCACCGGCCATGAGTCCAACACCTCGGGCTCTGTATGGCGCTCCATCAGCACCAGTTGGATCACCGAGTTCTTCAAGATCCCTCTGGCTTATGAACCGGGCTCGCACTACGTCTATACCAGTGCGGCCAGCTACATGTTGTCGGCGATCATCAGCAAAGTGACCGGCCAGACGATGCACGAGTACCTGCGCCCTCGTCTGTTCGAACCCCTGGGCATTACCGACGAACACTGGGACATCGGCCCCGATGGCATCAACCCCGGCGGCAACGGCCTTACCGCACGCCCGGTGGCCATGCTCAAGCTCGCGGTGCTGCATGCCCAGGGCGGGTTGTGGCAGGGTCAGCGGATCCTGCCTGCGCAATGGGTGGCAGCGGCCACCCAGCCACAGGGTGGATCCGACAGCCGTTACGGTTATCACTGGGCGATCAAACCCCGGCATGCGTACTGCGCGGTGGGCGTATTCGTGCAGATGGCCATCGTGTTCCCGGCCCATGGCGCCACGCTGATGGTAGTGGGCGGCATGAAGAACTCTGCCGAGTTGATCCCCCACATCGAGCGCCACTTCCCGGCTGCCTTTTTTGCCGAGCCCAAGGTTGATCCCTTGGCAGATGCGCAACTGCAACAACGCCTGGCCAGAATGCGCGACGTTCCCGTACTGACCTCTGAGGTTGCATCGCCTGTAGCGGCGCCCGCAATTCGTCAGTTCAGCGTTGCCCCCAATGGACTGGGCGTTACCCGGCTGTCGTTGGCGTTTGAAGCAGACAAGCTGAACGTTCAATTAACCGACGCCACCGGGCTGCACAGTATCGACGTCGGCCTGAATCGCTGGCTCGCAGGCCGCACCGACATGCCGGGGCGCAAGCTGCACCACGGCTACGAACTGGCCGACGCCAGCGTCGTTGCGGGCGCTCGCTGGCTGGATGCACAGACGCTGGAAATGACGTGGATATTCGTCGAAACAGCGTTCAAGGACACCGTACGCTGTGTGTTCACCGACCAAGGCGTGACCTTCGCCCGACGCGTCAATGTCAACAGCTCTGTTTTGGAGCAGGAAACCCTGCACGGTGCGTTGATGGGGTGAGGCTTGCGCCTAACTGTGGGAGTGACCGGGTCATCAGCCAGGCCGGGAATAGCTTCACCGGTGAGGACGCCTTCGCGAGCAAGCTCGGCTCCCACACTTGTTCCGGGTTGACCGCGAATTCCAACTTTACCCAGATCCCCGTTGGAGCGAGGCTTGCCCGCGAATGCGATGTGTCAGCACACATCAATGCATCTGGGCTGACGCCTTCGCGGGCAAGCCTCGCTCCAACAGGCATCATCAAAGCCTGGGAATACCTTCACCTGCGGGGGCGCCTTCGCGAGCAAGGTAGATCGCAACCCCGCTCGCTTCAACAGGATTTTCGACATTGCGCGGCTTAACCAACCGACGCAGAACCCAGCACCGCGCGCACCATGGCGGCCAACGCCGTTGGCCCGTAAGGCTTGCGCAGCAGGTGCATGTCCGTGGTTAACTGGTTGTCCCTGGCGATGATGTCGCGGGTGTGGCCAGACGTGAACAGCACCGGTACAGCCGGCGACTGTGACCGGGCCCAGGCTGCCAGGTCAGCGCTTTTGATCAGGCCGGGCATGACTACATCCGTGAAAATCAGGTCCACCTTCGTGCCATCTTGCAGTATCTGCATAGCGTCATCGCCATTGGCGGCAATGAGCACTTTGTAGCCCGACTGCTCCAGCAATTGCACGGCAATACTGCGCACATCGGCATCGTCCTCGACCACCAGGATGGTCTCCTGACCACCCGAGGGCCTGACACTCACGGGCTCGACCGTCGTTATCTCAGGGGCCACGCTACGGGAGAAATACAGGTGCACCGTGGTGCCCTGCCCCAGCACGCTGGTGATTTCAATGTGGCCGCCGCTCTGTTTGACGAACCCGAACACCATGCTCAGCCCCAATCCCGTGCCAAGGCCGTCGGGCTTGGTGGTGAAGAACGGGTCGAAGGCGTGCTCCATCACCTGCGCCGACATGCCGCCTCCGGAGTCGGACACCGACAACCGCACGTAGTCACCGGCAACGATCTCCCGGCCCATGACGTCATCGACATCGAGCGTGAGGTTTTGTGCATGGATGCCAATGGTGCCCTCGCCCTTGAGGGCGTCCCGTGCATTGATGACCAGGTTAAGGATGGCGTTCTCGAGCTGATTGCGGTCCACGCGAATGCACCAGGCGTCCTCGGGCAGTTGCACATTGATGTGAATCGTTTCCTCCAGCGTGTGCTGCAAAAGCTCACCCAGGCCGTCATAAAGGGTGCGCAGGTTGTAGACCGCTGGGGTCAACGGCTGGCGGCGGGCAAACGCCAGCAGTTGCGACGACAGCTTGGCGCCGCGCTCGACCGCCGCTGCTGCCGCGCTCACCCGACGCTGAACATGGGGGTTGCCGGGCTCCTGGCGGGCCAGCAAATGCAGGTTGCCGGAGATCACTTGCAGAAGGTTGTTGAAGTCATGGGCCACGCCACCTGTGAGGCCACCAATCGCTTCCAGCTTCTGTGACTGCCGCAGTTTCTCCTCGGCGGCAGAGCGCGCCGCCACTTCGTCCGCCACCCGTTGCTCAAGGTTGCGGGTCAATTGCAGCAGCGCTTCTTCGGCCATCTTGCGTTCATGAATGTCGATCAACACGCCTGGAAAACGGCTCGCTTTGTTGTCGGCATCAAACTCGCAACGCCCGCTGGCCATGATCCAGATGTAACTGCCATCCTCACGGCGGATGCGATATTCAGCATTGAACGGCCCGCCATAGGTGATGGCATGGGCGATCAGGCTGTTGAAGCAGGACAGGTCATCGGGGTGGATGATTTCGGTCGCAACCTCGATGGGCAACCCCTTATCGAACTGCTCCCTGGGATAGGAGAACGTGCGCGCAAAGCGTTCATCGCCGGTCACCAGGTTGGCATTGATGTCCCAGACGAAAGACCCCATCAGCGCCCCGGTATTCAAGGCCATCTGCAAGCGTTCGTTGGTGGCCCGAAACGCATTTTCTGCCGCTTCACGGCCGCGCTCGGACAGCACATGAGCGGTGGTCTCCACGACAATCGCCATCACCCCGGCAGGTGATTCGTCATCGCCGGGCACAGGACTGTAGTACAGGTCCATCCATACGTCTTCAGGCTTGCCGTTGCGCAACAGTACCAGTTCCTTGTTGCGATAGGACAAGGTGCCACCTGCCAGGCAGGTCTGCAGAACATTGCGGTTGAAGGACGCCACTTCCGGCCAGCCCAGCTCCACCGGTGCGCCCAGCAGATAAGGATGACGCCCGCCAGCGAAGACCGAATAGGCGTCGTTGTAAATCATGTAGCCGGCACGGCCCCAGAGCATGACCAGCGGCACCGGCGTGGCCAGCAGCGTTTGCACGGCGCAGCGCAGACTTTTGGACCAGGTCTGGATAGGTCCCAGATCGGTCACGGACCAATCGAAGGAGCGGATACGCTCTGACATCTCCCCACGCCAGCCACTGCAACCATGATCATCGGACAAGAAATCGGGTAAGGACTGCATTTCTTTACTCTGCCGCGCATGACGAAGGGAGGTCAGGGACCGGAAACAACCGTATCGGTTCGAGCCCGACATTTGAGCGCAGGCCGAAGAAATAATTTCATTGATATACGCCATCGACTGACAGTGTGGCAATCAGCCTGCTGACTTGGCTGTTTTGACAGTAATGCTCACCCAAAGCTGGCGGCGCACTTCATGGGGGGGGTAACAGAGGGGCTGAGTTCAATACCGGTCAGTTAAACCATGGGATGACAAAAATCTTGTTGGAGCGAGGCTTGCCCGCGAAGCCAACACTGCAGTTTTAGGACAGGCCGCGTCATCGCTCTTCGCAAGCGGCAGCAACGGGCACTAAAAGCAGACATGCGAGCAGCGTCGGGCGCTGCCCGCATGGCAACTCAGTTCTGTGGACGCTGTTTGGTTGCGTCCAGCTCGGCTTTCTTGGCCGTGCTGATCTCGGTGATCTTCGCCGACTTCTCGATGGCCATGTTGAATGTCGCTTCCATCTTCGCGATGGCCGAATCAGCGCCACCCGTACCGCTGGAACCGCTTGCGCCGCTAGGCTTACCGCCGCCACCGCAGCTTGCTGGAGGTGTGCACGACATTGAGTCTCCTTGCATCTAGGACGATGCCTTCAGTCATTGGATGGGCAAACCGGGTCAAGTATGCAAATCCACTGAACGCTGCCGATTTGCACCGTCGGATATTACTTAGCCAGCATGCATGGGCGCTGTGAAAGGTTGTGAAAGGTTATGGCTTGCGTGAACACGCATGTATCAGACTGTGTAGGGGCGGCCCACGGATACCTGCGCTTTAACTGGAGGCACTTGCGGCACACAAGGGCGATACAGACTGGCGGTTAACTATGCATAACAGAAAGCGCAGGCAGACGCCGCGCTGACCACCCTGTTTTCATTCATAACCGCTACGGAGTATCACCCATGAAAACGCTCAACACTGCAACCCTCGTACTCAGCCTGGCCCTGTTTGGCGGTCTTGGTCTTTCCACCGCAGCTTCGGCAAATGTCGCGCCTCCCGTGCATTCGTACACGCTGGTAGAAGGCGGTTCGGAGCATCTGCAACAGAACCGTGTCGCTTCCGATGGCTCGGATCACCTGCAGCAGAATCGTGTGGCCTCTGATGGCTCGGATCACCTGCAACAGAACCGCACCGCCAATCGTGCAGACAGCAATGCCGGCAGCAAGCTCTTCGTCGCAGAAAACCGCGTCGAGTTCGGTTCGAGATACCAGCGTTATTGATTGCAGGTAGCTGGTGGAAAGCACAACAAAAAGCCCGGATTTCCGGGCTTTATTTATTGCAGTAACGTTGTTGCAGCGACCGGGGTGGATTTGGGTTCAGGCCGGTATCGGCGGCAGAACACAGAATCCCCCATGTTGGGCCCTTTTGTCACTTCACCTTCAGGTCAAAAACCACCATCGGATTGCCGTTCAGTCGCCCTTCATAGGCCGGTTGGGCATTTTCCAGGGACGTGCCTTTCAAGAGCCCACGATCACGGTCCTTGCGAGCAACGATGACCCAGGCCGGACGCGCAAGCGTATCAAGCGAAGCCAGGTCATCCGTGCCAATGAACAGCGGCTGCTCATCATGATCCAGGTGCATCATGTAGCGAACGGCCCAGGTATCCCGACCCAGGTTCACGAACACCAGCGTGCCAGGGTCCGACGCCCGAAGCCCTTCGACCTGCCCGACAAACCCTTGGGTGTCGAACTGTCGATCCTGGGCGGGCTCAAGAACTTTCACCAGGAACAACCACTGAGCCGCCAGGGCCACCACACTGAGCAACAACAGACGCCGAGTGATGGCGTCGCGGGTGGTGCGCCAGATCCAGATCGCCAGCAATTGCAGAACCACCAGCACGACCACCAGCGCAGGCAGTGAAACATCCGGCCAGTAGTCATGCTTGTGCCACAGGTGGCGGCAAACGAACATCGCAATGAGACTCAGCGCGGGCAGCACCAGCACCAGCCCTTCATAAAACCGGCGTACCTGACGCAACCAGCCCTCGGCGTTGAGCAGACCATAGGCCGCTACCGCCGCGAACATCGGCACCATGGGCAAAATGTAGTAAGCACGCTTGAAGTGCGGAACCGACAGCCCCACCAGAATCATCAACCCGCAAGCGCCGAGGCGGATGGCCAGTTGAACATTCTCGTCAACATGGCGACTGGCCCATTTGTGGCGCAGCGCAACGAAGGTCGCCAGCGCCAGCGGCACAACGGGGAAGTAGCGATAAAGGCTGAGCTGGAAGTAGTAGTAGAACGGCTGCCCGCTTTCATCCAGGCGTCCGGCAACCTGCATTCTCCAGACATCGGCGGCGAAGGTATCACCTCCGGCGATCCGTGCCAGTTTCAGCAGCAGCCACCAGCACACCGCCAGCAAAACCAGGCCTGCGATGCCATGCACCAGAACTTTCTTGACCAGTGTCACGGTCTCGGCCCGGGAGCGAGAAACACCCAGCGCCCAGTAGGTACAGGCCACGCCACAGATCTCCACCAGCCCCAGCGGACCACGAATGGCGAACGCCAGCACGAACAGGGGGAAAACCGCGTACTGGCGCAAGGCGGACTTCAATCGCTCCCCACTATGGAGCAGGTAGAAGCACCCCAGGCACAGCAATGAACTCATCTGGTCCACGCACACCGAGCGGGACTTCTCCAGCAACTGGGCAGTCAGCGCCGTCAGCAGCACTGCCAGCAGCGCCCATGACCGGTTCGCTGGCGCCAGCAGCCGATAAAGCACGGCCAGCACACCAGCTGAAGCCAAGGCAGTTGGCAATACGTTAGCCAGGTGATTCGGTGCCCCTACCAGCTTGGCAACGATGTAGCTGAAGAACGTCGCCGTACCGGGATAGTCCGGATAAGGCTGCCCGTACGTCGTGGGGAACAGACTCGGGCCATGACGAAACATCTCGTTGAGGAACAACGCCCAGCGGCCGTCGAAGCCCTGTGGCTGTTCATCCCATATCCCAACCACAAAAAGCACCAGCGCCACTGCGAAAATCAGTACAGAGTCAGCCCGAAAGCGGTTTGCATAAGCCATCGTTTGTCCCGTCAATTTTTATTCGTCCCTCGAGCCTGCTCATCCTCATACCAACCACCAGATACAAAAAAGCCCCTGACAATGGGGCCTTCGTCATTTCCGGGTGGGTGCTTCGACAGATCCTGTCGCAGAACGTTGCATCTCTGAAAAACTTTGTACATCACCTGCGTAAATATGTCGGCCATGCTACGCAAGGTGTCGAGGGAATTCCAGAGGCCTTGCAGACCGGGGCGTCCAGGAGGCTCGCGAGCCTCATCCAGCCAATAGAAACACAACGCACCTGCACAAAGACTGAACCCTCGCCGAGCCTTCCTGACTAAAACAGTAACCACCCAGGGAGTAGCATATGGACGATAGACATAGCTGGAACGTGATGGCGTCGATCATGGACGCTCCGTATTTCTGGACCGCCTTCGCGGTCATCCTCATAGCGGCCGAGTTGTGGGCAATCACCCGTGTTCTGAAAAGTACCAGCACGCAGACCAACAAATGCCTCTGGATCATCGTGCTGGTGTTTGTCCCGCTCTTCGGGGTACTGGGCTGGCTGTTCTTCGGGCCGAGGGTCAAGACGGTTCATTCAGATTCGCCTCATCCACGGAACTGATTTCTTAAACTTCAGAAACGAGAAAGCCCCGATAAAATCGGGGCTCCAAACTGAATCAGATCACATTGATATTACTGCGACATGTCGCTTTTTTTCATGGCGTCTTTGGACATCGCATCTTTGGACATGGCGTCCTTGGACATTGAATCGGTCTTCTTCATCGCATCTTTGGACATGGCATCTTTGGACATTGCGTCCTTGGACATCGAGTCTTTGGCCATTGCATCCTTGCTCATGGTGTCAGCAGCAAAAACACTGGCCGCACCAACGGCCAGGCACATGGACAGAACAACGGTGGTCAACTTTTTCATGATGAAACTCCTTGAAGCGTGGGTTATGGTCGTTTGAAATATCGAGACGTTCATCAACTGCCACCAAACCAGTTATAGCCCTGGTCTTCCCAGTAGCCGCCGCTGTAGGTGTTGCTGACAAAAATCGCCTGAATATGTTTGGGGTTCTTGTAACCAAGCTTGGTCGGCATGCGCAGCTTCATCGGGAAGCCATATTCGCGTGGCAGCACCGCGCCGTCGTAGGTCAGCGCCAACAGGGTTTGCGCATGTAACGCGGTGGCCATGTCGATGCTGGTGTAGTAGTCGTCTGCACACTTGAAACCAACGTATTTGGCATCGGTATCAGCGCCGACATGCTTGAGAAAATCGCTGAAACGCACACCACCCCAACGGCCGATCGCGCTCCAGCCTTCGACGCAGATGTGCCGGGTGATCTGCTCGGTCTGGGCCATGGCGCGCAGCTCTTCCAGGCGCCAGCTGCGTTTATCCGCGACCATCCCGGTGACTTCCAGGCGATAGCTCTGCTCCTCCACCGCTGGCGCCTGGTCGATGCCGTAAAAAGCGTTGAAGGGAAACGGTCGGGTGATCATCGACGCAGGATACGTCGGCGCCATCGCATTAGGGTTGAACAGCCAGCCTTGCACCCGATCGTTCAACCGCGACATGGACGACAATGCGGTGTCGACACTTTTGTTGTCGGTGATGTCGCAGCCAGACAACATCGCCACGCCACCAAGGGTCAGACCGCGCAGCAGGAATGAACGGCGCGAGCGGTCTTCGATCTGCGGGGCAAGGATTTTCCGGGCGTCGGTCAGGATCGAAGCCTCGTCCAGCCCAGGGATTTGAATGCGCTTTTTCATACCGGCTCCTTGCGACCGACAATCATGGTCATGAACGTCTTGGGAACCAGCGCCACCATCACCACATGCACCGCAACGAAAGCCACCAACAGCGCCATGGCAATGAAGTGCACACGGCGTGCGCCCTCGTAACCAAACAGCAACTCACGCAGCAGCGGGAACTGCACCGACTTCCACAACACCAGCCCCGAAATCACCAGCAGGGTGATGTCGACCATTGCGAACAGGTACGCCACACGCTGCACCTGGTTGTAACGACTGAGGTCGGCATGGCCGAGCTTGCCGCGCAGGGCGGCCCAGAGGTCATGCAGTACACCTGTGGCTGAAACCGGGAAGAAGCGGCGCTTCAAACGTCCGCTGAACAGGTTGAAGGCCAGGTAGATGAGGCCATTGATTGCCAGAAACCACATCGCCGCGAAATGCCACTGCAACGCACCACCGAGCCAGCCACCGAGGGTCATCGACGTGGGAAAGCTGAAATCGAAAAATGGCGATGCGTTATAGATGCGCCAGCCGCTCGTGATCATCACCACCACTGCGAGGGCATTGATCCAGTGGGTCAGGCGTAGCCAGCGTGGATGGCTGGATTTGGGTGAAGCAGTGATCTGCGACATATCCGGGTTCCGGGTTGATGCTTGTTGGAACCGAGTATCAGAGGCGCAGGCTCCCCAAATCCTCACGAAAAGTTAAATTAATCGTGATAACTGCGGAACGCTTCAATGGTTGGCGGCACGCGGAGTCGAGGCTGCTTTCATGGAACTAACACGATAGGTCGAGCGGCGCGGTTCTGCTGAAGTCGCCTGGAGGCTCTTTGGTTTTAACGTCCGTGTTTCAGTTGCTCCGGTTCCTTTCATGTACCAGGACACAATGCTCTCGCTGCTCCAGGCACTGTTTGCCAACCGCGTCACTCCCAGGGGGTTTGAGTTCGGCGTCGCCGGCCACTTCGATCAGCACTATGGCCGGGCCGAAGACGTCTTCCTGCAGCAAGGGATGGCTTGAGCAGCAGGCCGACGTCAGCCTTGAACAACTGCGCTTGAACAGTTCTGCGGCGCCTGTGCCGACAGGTGCGCCTTGAGCTGCTCGGTAACCGCCGTGAATGCCGCGCCACGGATACCGATCACCAGACCGGGGTTGGAGGGCGTCGCCGCCTTGCAGACCGGTGGATGGAGCGTCTCGCCAGCCGGGGATAGCTGACGGTTATCGAGAGCTCGCTGATGCCTTCGATGCCGGTGAACGACAGCACTTGCAGGTCGCCGACAAAGCCTTCGATGGGTTAGGCTGAAGTGCGTTTCGTTAGACGGGTTAAAGATGATTTTCCCCCTTTACATCCAAAATCGCAGGCGCTGCCGCAAAGACGAAGTGGCACCCAGTGCGTCACGTAATTGAGTGGCGGTGATCGTTCGATGTGCCGCATCGAAAGCCAGCGCGCGGTGCAAGGCTGGCCAGCAGTGTTTGGGCAAGTGCGCGGGCACGTGCAGATCGCGCTCCAGGTGTTCGTCACGGGCCTCGATCGACGGCAGACGGCGAAACGGATGCTTGCCTCCCGCCAACTCATAGATCACGCAGGCCACGCCGTAGATATCGGCGCTAGCGGCCAAAGGCTGGCCTTCCAGCAGTTCCGGCGCGGCGTAGCTTGGGGTCCAGGCATTGAAGCGCTCGCGGCTCAGTTGGGGCAGGCCATGCAGCACACCTTCCTGCGCCTGGCCGAGGCCAAAGTCGAACAGGCGCACGCCTTCCTCGCTGACCATCACGTTGCTTGGCTTCATGTCGCCATGCATCACACCGCACGCGTGGGTGTACGCCAAGGCATCGAGCAACGGCAACACGATCTTGCGCAGTTCGTTCCAGGGCAAGCCCAGAGGGCGTTCGCATAGCAGTCTGTCCAGCGTCAGCCCACGCATGAGTTCCATGGTGATAAAGGCGCGCTGGCAATCGGTGTCCACTTCAAAGCTGTGCAAGCGCAGCACATTGTCGTGGCGCAGGCGCCGGGTCAGGGCGAACTCGCTGTAAAGCAGTGTGCTGGCGTCGGGTGTTTCGGCAAATTCTTCGCTGAGGATCTTCACCGCGATATAGGGATCAGGATCACCAAACTGCTCACTTAAGAGATCCCGCGCGCGGTAGACCGCGCCCATGCCACCAGCACCCAGCAGGCGCTCGATGCGGTATCGACCGGCCAGCAGCTCGGGCAGAGCACCGATGCTGGCCTTGGTCGGGGCCAGCGTGGCGACGGCTGTATGCGGCTTGCTGTCTTGCGGCTTGGCGAACGCAAAGTAAGTCCGGTTGCTGTCCTGCTCTTCACTACCCAGCAGGTCGTCGACAGGCGGTATGAATTCGGTCATTGGCGGATCACTACGGCGGTCAGGTTGTCGCGGGCCGAGCCCCTCAACGCGCCATCGAACAGACGCTCTAACGCGGCATGCGGCGCGGCCAGGCTCAAAGCGCTGCCCACGGCGTCGCTGGTCAGGCCTTGATACAGGCCATCGCTGCACAGCAAAAATACATCACCGGCATACACCTCAAGCTCCAGCACATCCAGGGTCAGTTGCTCAGCAGCGCCCACTGCGCGGGTTAGCGCATGGGCGGATGGGTGGGTTTTCGCCTGCTCCGCACTAAAGTTTTGTTCGTCCATCAACTGTTGCTGAAACGAGTGATCCTTGGACAGCTGGTACAAACGCTGGCCGCGCCACAAGTAGCAACGACTGTCGCCGGCCCAGATACAGGCGGCGCGCTCGCCCTCTACCAGCAGCGCCACAACGGTGCTGCCCATGATGCTGTCGTGGCGCCCTGCAGTAACCGTCAACTCCTGGCCCAAGCGCCGGTTGAGCCAGTGCAGACACTGGCGAATGTCGGTGAGACGAGCATCAAAGTCCGCCTGAACCGGCAACTCTGCGAGGCTCGCGACGATCAGTTGGCTGGCAATATCACCGCCCTGGTGACCGCCCATGCCGTCCGCAACCACCCACAGTCCCTGCTGGGGGCAGTCGAGGAAGGCATCTTCGTTACGCGCCCGCACCTTGCCGGCATCGGTACGTGCTGCGCTCCGCCAAGGGCTGGCTGCCTGCATCAGAGCTGCACCGGCATGCGGAAGGTGCGCAACACACCCATGTCGAACGGGTTCGGCGTGCGCTGGCTGGTCAACAGGTAGTTGGCGCGCAGGCCTCCCACATCGGCCTTGAGAACCAGCACGTCTCGACCGGTCAAGTATTCGGTCTGCATCAGATCGAACAAACGGAACAGCGACCAGGACCCGGTGCTGTCCTCGATACCAATCGGGCGGCCGACCATCTTATCGAGGACCAGGCTGGTACGACCGCCTTCAGCATCTGTCGGCCATTTGAATGACATCGGCACGATCGGGCCGTGGCGGTACTCGATGGTCTTGTCGCCAAACTTGAACTCGGAACGGCTGACCACCGGGTCCAGGGTGTACGGCTCGAGCTTGAACTGCACCTGTGGCTCCGCCGGATTATCGGCGAAGAAACTCTGGCGGATGACCTGGGCGGCAGCCATCTGGTCCAGGTACACCTTGGAGATCGGCAGGCTGTGGCCATCCACACTGCGCATGCGGTAGTTACCCGGATCGCCGCTGACGAATGGGCGTATATAGCTCTCGAAGAAGCGGTCAGCAATGCCTTGGGCCTTGAAGAACTCACGGAAATCGCTGATTGCCACGTCGCTGCTGCTGTGCGCGTTGAACGGGTAACGCTGGCTGATCGCCTTACCGTAAAAGCTGTACAGCTCGCTCTGATAGCGTTGGTTGAGGTAGCTATAGGCATCGCCCAGTACCAGGCGCCAGCTGTCTTCCGCCAACACGCTGAACCATACGCTAACTGGCCGTGGCAAGCGCCCGGAGGCATTGCGCAGGTTGCTCAAGGCGTCGCGCTGACCGCCCATGCGCGTCTTGGCCATTTCGAACGCTACCTGCTCGGGTGCGCTGGCACGTGCCAGGCCAGCCATTTGCAGTTGCAGGTCGTTGAGCGCATTCAGTGCCGGGGTCAGGTCTGCCGCCGGGCCGTTATTGTCATCGAGCAGTCGATGCAAAGGCTCGAAGCGTCGCTGCAGGGATTTCTTCGCCGTGTCCGGCAAGTTTTTCGCCAGGGCATCGGCGGCTTTGCCTGCCACCGCTGCGGCCAGCTTACCGGTCTTGCCGCCCTTCTCTGCCAGCTTGCCCGCTGTGTCGGCTGCATTATCCGCGTCGTCGGCCACCATCGGGAAACGCGTGTTTTCACGGACCTCGACCAGCAACTGCAGAATCGGCGAGTTGGCCGACGTCAAGCCCGCTAGCTGTTCGGCGCCGTCAGCGAAGTCATTGATCGGCGACAATGCCACGCTGCTTACCGCTTCGCTCCAATAGTTGGCGTAGTCGCGGAAGTACAGTTGCTCCAGTTCCACCATCAGGCGGCGCAGGTCCATGCCGCTGATGCCTGAACCCTCACCAAGCACCCAGTTGTCCCGCAGGATTTCGGTCACCAGCATGGAGCCTTGCACCGAGAAATACTGCTGATAGCCCTGCTGGGTGTAGAACCCCGGAATCACATAATCGGTACCTACAAACAGCTCACCTTGCGGCCCCAGGTGTTGGCTCAAGCGATACTCAGGCACATTGCGCGCCTGCTCACGCAGCATGCGATACACCACCGCTGCCAGCGACTCGCTACGCAGCACCTGGCGCGCCTGTGCCACCAACTGGTCATTGATCGGGTAGATAAACGGCAATGTGAGCAGGCGCTCGAAGTGCGCGTTCAGATCATTCTGCACCGCCGTATTGCCGGTATAACGCTGGGACCACTCGGTGGCGACCCACTCCTTGAGCCACGGCGCGTCGCGGCGGTCTTTCATGTTCAACATCAGATATGCACGCAGGCTGTTAAGCAGACGATCGCGGTCTTTCATGTTGGTGCGGATCTGCCCTTCCAGCAGCGTGGCCACGCGCGGCAAGAGTTGCGCTTGCAGCTCGCGCTCGTAGGTTTCCTTGACCACCGGGGTGACGCTTTCGCCCTGGTACAAACCAATACGTTCCTGGTAACCCACGTCACCCTTTTTCGGGAAGGTTTGGGTGGCCGCATAGCTGCTGTCGAGGGTCTTGAGCGTCGCCATGGCATCATCGCGCGCTGTCAGGGCCGAGCGTTGTTGTGTCCAGCTTTGCGCGAGGGTGCGCAGGTTCTCTAGCCGCTCGTAGTTGGCGAAGAAACCGCCGGCCCAAAGCACGCCGAACAGTGCCAGTGCCGCCAGTGCGCCCAAGTACAGGGCACGTTGGCCCCAATGAATGCGGCTGCGTTCGCGTTGATCCAGGCCTGCCAGATCGGCTTCGGGAAAAACAACCTGGCTGAGCAGGTGATGAATAAAGCGTGAACGGCCACTGCGCAGGGTCGGCAAGACAACGGCCTTCATACCCAGGTTGGCACCAATACCGGCTGTGCTCTCGTCCATCTTTTCGATCAAGTGCGGTGCGCTGGTCAGGTAGAAACCGCGCAGTTGACTGACAGGCTGGTAGCGATTACCGGTGAATGCCAGGTCAACGAACAGGCACAGGCGCTCGCCAATCTGCCCCAACTGATGGGGGAAATCGAGGATGCGACCACGGCGCTGCATGTCGCGCTCCTGATGCATGCGCATGATCACCTGGCTGTTGAGGCGTTGCAGCAACGCTTCGAATTCAGTGCGCAGAACGGCCACGTCACTGCCGTTCTGGTCTTTGCGAAAGCTGGTGCCCAACACTTGATCGCTTTCTTCGCGGGTCAGTTGATCGAAGAACTCATCAAAACCCATCAGGCGATCGGCCTTGCTCAGTACCAAGTACACCGGTACATCCACATGCAGTTTCTGGTGCACCTCCTGCAGGCGAGCACGCACCTGACGGGCGAGCACTTCCAGGTCCTGCTCGTTTTCACTCAGGAGGCTTTCCACCGGAATGGTCACCAGCACACCATTGAGTGGACGGTTGCGGCGACGGTTGCGCAGCAGGTCCAGCAAAGTGTTCCAGGCGCTAACGTCGACTTCAGCGGCCGGCTGGGTCAGGTAGCGGCCGGCGGTGTCGATCAGAACGCCATGGTTGGCGAAATACCAGTCGCAATGCCGGGTGCCGCGGGTATCGCGGGTGAGTTTGCGGTCGATCTTGTTGATCGGGAACTCCAGCCCGGAGAAGTCCAGCAGGCTGGTCTTGCCGCTGCCCTGCGGACCGATCAGCAGGTACCAGGGCAAATCACTGCGCCATCGTTCGCTGCGGCCGCGGTACAGGCTCGAGGTTTTCAGGGTTTTCAGGGCGTCCTTGAAACGCGCCTTCAGTTCCTTTTGTTCCTCGTCCATCTGCTCTTCACGGCGGATACGATTCTGGCCGTCTTCGCTGTCTTCGATGGCTTTTTTACGCACGCCGGAGCGCCAGCTGACAAAAACCATCGTCAGGCCCCAGATCAGGAACAGCACGCTGATGGTCAGCAAACGTGAGGTCGCATCTTCCCAGAATTTATAGTCATCTACCGCCAGCAACGGCCCGACAAACCACACCAGCAGCGCGACAAAGAGCACTACGAGCAAGGTCCAGACCCAGGTCTTGCGCAAGAATGCGCCGACTTTCTTGAAAAACTTTTCCATCGTACGTCCCTGTTTAAGGCTGCGACAGCGGCACGGCCGCGGCTGGATCAATCGGCTGGTAAGGTTGCAAAACCCTATCGCGTTGTTCGCTCAGCACCCATGCAAACCCGGAATACATCACCACCAGGCAGACCACCGTGAACAGCACCACCATCCACGCCGGCACGATGCGCACCAGGTTGCGCCGTTGACCGTTCAAACCCTCCCAATGCGGCGACAACTCGCGAGGTACATCGCCGCGTAATTGGCGGATTTGCCGGTACAAGGCGTCGCGAATGCCTTCCAGTTCCAGTACCCCGCGAGCTTGCACGCGGTACTTGCCCTCAAACCCCAGAGCCAGGCACAGGTACATCAGCTCGAGCATGGGTAAGTGCTTGGCCGGGTTTTTCGACAGTCGATCCAGCAACTGAAAGAACTTCTCACCGCCGAAGGTCTCGTTGTGAAAACTACTGAGCAGGCTCATCTGCGACCATTCGCTTTCATTGCCCCAGGGCGTTGTGACCACTGCTTCGTCAACCACCGAGCACAATACGTAGCGCGCCGCCATGACCTGGCTGCTTTCGGCGCCATTGTGCAAGGCCCGCACTTCAAAGAGTTTCAATTCGGAGGTCAGCCGTTCGTTGAGTTCATACAAGTCTTCGCGGGCTTCGCTGTGCTTGAGCCGCACCACCTCCGACAGCAATCCGCAGGCGTCGGCCACCAACGAATTGAGGCTGATGTTGAACGCTTCGGCCGGACGCAGGCGTGCGGCGTAAATCATGCGCTCTTCTAATTGTTCGAAACGCGGTGGCGCGGCAAAGTCAGTCAGCGGTCGCGAATCCGGGCCACGGCCCTGGCGGTCGAGCAGAACGGTTTTATCGTCCTGATGGTGTTCCATGTCCTTGATCATGTCAGTCAGTTCCTGATGGCCCAGAAATTCAGTTCAAGCTCGGCGAACTCACCGGAAACATGGAACGCGAAACCGCCGGAGCGCTCCAGTTGCGCCAGGTCTTCAGAACTGAGCTCAAGAATGAAATAGGTTTTGTTCGAGTGAAATGCAATCTGCCGCGGCGCAACCGGCAAAGGTTTAACCTTGATGCCAGGCAGATGCAGGTTGACCAGTTGGCGGATGCGCTCAACCGGCCCAACCTTCAAGTGCGCCGGCAAACGTTGGCGCAGTTCTTCCGAGTCGCAGTTGGCGCTGGCGGCGAGCACGAACGAGGCCGAGCCCAAGAGTTTGTGGTCGTGCAACGGCGACACAATGATGCCGTACTGACGCGCCTGCAGAATCAACTCGATCGCATGCTGCTCCAGCACCATCGACAGCACTTGGCGGATGGATTCCATCAGTTTGCGGAAGCTCGCGCCCTGGTCGCTGTGTTGATAGCGGCTGTCCATACGGGGGCGTTTGGTGTCGCTGGAAAAGGTCGCAAGATCGCCCAGCATGGTCAACAGCGTGCGGTAGAGCTCCTCCGGGTGGACCTGTTCCAGGCTCAGGTAGTGACGCAGCAACAGCTCGGTGCGGTTGATCAGTTGCAGCATCATGAAGTCGCCGACTTCCGTACCGCCAACCTTGCCGTTGGAGCGAATCCGCTCGGCGATGGTTTCTCCACGATGACCCAACATGCTAATCACCTCTTTGAGGCAGGACAGCAGGTAGCTGGAGGCATGGGTCTGGATATAGGTCGGCACGTAGTCGGGATCGAGGGTGATCACACCGTCCGGTGTAGTGTCGAGAACTTCGCAGACCTTCAGTTTCACGTAAGCCTGGTCGCTCTGTTGTTCGCCCAGCAGCAGCTTGAAATCAGGGCGTGCGCAACTGACCTGGCTAGCGGAATCTTCACCGGCGTTGGAATCGGCCACCTCGGCGTCGTAGGCGGTGTAGCGCGCCAATACGTCAGATTGCTCCACACGCCGCGCCTCGATGTGGTTGCCGGTGACCAGCGGCAGCGCCAGGTAAATGGGCGTATGGCCGGTGTTCGGCGGCACATCCAGAGCCAGCGGTTCGGTGTTGCCCCCCAGCTCGAACAGGCTGCCATCGGGCAGGACTCCCGAGGCCTGGCTGAGAACCAGCTTGCCCATATTGAGAAACTGCAAGTCGATTTCCAGGTTGAGAAAGCCCCAGGTGTAGCCCCCTAGCAACTGGGTGCGGGTCTTCATCTGGTGGTCGTAATAGCGATCGTTATGCTGGAAGTGCTGTGGCCGTAGCAACATGCCTTCCTGCCAAATGACTTTATGCGCGTTCATGATCAGTCAGCCGCCTTGGCGAGGGTTGCATGGGTGTTGCGGATGCCGCTCTGGCCAAGGGTTAGGTCGGCGTCGGTCGTATCCAGCGGTGTCACTTCCAGGGTGTAGCGCCACTGGGTGTCCGACAGGTCACGGTAAGCGGCGAGCACGCCCACGTAGCGGCTGCCCTTCTCCACGCTGAGCTTGAGCTCCACGGTTTCGCCTGGACGCAGCTCCATTTCTTCACTGGCAACCATGTCTGGTGCCAGCGTTTCCTTGGCGCGTTCATACAAGCTGAAAAAGTCAGCGTTCTCGAACGACACCGGATGTTTGAGTTCGAACAGGCGCACCACAATCGGCGAGGGGCGGCCATTGAGATCAGGGTTCAACTGGTCGCTGGCGGTCAGCTTCAGGTTGACCTTGGTGATCTGCGAATACGGCGACAACGACGAGCACCCGGCCAGCAGCATCAGGGTGGCCAGTGCAGTCAGTGCATTGAACAAAACAGTCGAGCGGCGAGACATGCGCTTCATCCTTGGTGGTCGGCGTTGAGGGTGGAAATCAGGCGGATCTGCTCTTCGTAGGCCTGGGCGAAATCCCGCGCCAGCAGGCGCTCGCTCCAGTCATCATCCTGGCGCAGTGCCTGGTGATAGCGCCCGTAAGCTCTCCAGCGACTGCCGGAGGTGGCGAGCAAGGGTTTGTTATCGCGCTCGAAGCGCAAGGTCAGTTGTTGCGGTGAAAAATGCTCCAGGGTGCTACGAACAGCAGCACGGCTGGCGGTCAGCAATGCCACTTGATGGGCTTGCAGATCACGGAATGCCCGGGAGATCGCCTGGCCGGCGGGCATTTGGCCCGGTTTGTTGGGTTGCAATAAAATGTCCAGGGTTTCACCGGCATCGACGGCGAACTTCAACGGGTTCTTGTGCGTGCCTTGTACGAGGGTCTGGGCCAGGCGCAGCTCGTTTTTCAGTTCGCTGCGAGTGCGTAAGCTTTGTTGCAGACCACCAACGCTTTGCTTGAGCAAGCGCGCGGCATTCAGGGCCAGGGCTTCTTTGGCATCGTGGTCAAGATCCCTTAGATCGACGCCCAACGCGGCACCGAACTGCTCCCAGAAACCCTCGGACTCGCGCTCAATGACTTTCGGTGACACTGGTTCAGCGACCACCGGGGCCTCTACCAGCTCCGGCACCATCAGGCTTTCCATATCGATCCGCACATAGTCGGCGCGCTGACGGGTGTCCTGGCTCACGGTGCGGGGTGAGATCAGCTCTTCGATTTCCGAATACACGCGCTCTTGCTGATCCAGGGCGTTGAGTGGATCCAGGTCCAGGAATACATTGTCAGGAATAATGCTGCCAGCGGCCTGTGGGCGCCCTGCTTCCACATCGAATACGGCAGGATCACGGATCAACCGCGCGCGAATTTCAAAGTCACCCAACACGTACAAACTGCCGTGCTCGATGCGTACGGCCTCGCCTTTACGAAGGCGTGCCCCGCTATCGCTTACCTGAATACCGTTGCTGCTGGTATCGGTGAGGTAAAAGGCGCCCTCGCGATAACTGATCACAGCGTGGTGGCTGGACAGATGACGCTTACGGTCGGGGATGATCCAGTCGCAATCATCGCCCCGACCAATCACCCCGCCAGCCTGCTTGAAGGTCTTCTGACACAGCTCGGTGGGCACGAACTGCTTGGTGTTGAGCACTTCGAAAACCAGTTCCATGGTGATACTCCTTCGCTCACTTGCCGCGATTGTTCGCCTGCGGATCACCCAGGGGGCGGTAGGCAGCGTCGTTGAATTTGTAGTTGCCGCTGCAGCCGCCCAGGCCACATAGAACGGCGAGGGTCAGCAGCACGGCTTGCCAGTGACGAAAAGACATCAGAGGGTCTCCAGGGAACAGCAAAGGGCACCGACCTTTTGGGTGGCACAGTTAACGGAAAATGTGGTGAATGTGAGCAGCTCAAGCCTGGTCATCGGCACTCCCCACATTGATATTCAGGCGGCCCATCCGGTAGAGAAAGGTGCGGCGTGGCAGGCCAAGTTCACGGGCGGCGCTGGTCTGGTTACCGTCGTTCTTGCGCAAGCAATCGAGCATCATGCTGCGCTCGACTTGATCAAGCCGATCGCGCAGGTTCAAGTTGCCGTCTCGCGGCACAGCGTCCACAAACAAGGTGAAATGCTCAGCCAGTAATTCGTTGCCATCGCACAGCAACAGCGCCCGTTCGACCAGGCCCTTGAGCTCGCGTACGTTGCCGGGAAAGGCATAGCCGGTCAGATGATCGAGTGCGGCGTCAGACCAACTCACTTCGTCTCGCTGCAAAAAAGTACATGCCCTGTCGGCGAAGTGGCGTGCCAGAACCAGGATGTCGTCTTCGCGCTCGCGTAAGGCCGGCAACTCGATCGGAAATTGCGCTAATCGGTAGTACAGGTCTTCACGAAACTGCCCGGCGCTGACCAACGCAGCCAGATCCCTGTGCGTCGCAGCGATAATGCGTACATCGACCTTGTGAGTGTCGTTGGAGCCAAGCGGGCGAATCTCGCCCTCCTGCAACACCCGCAGCAGCTTGGCTTGCAACAACAGCGGCATGTCACCCACCTCGTCAAGCAACAGCGTGCCGCCGTTTGCCGTGTCAAACAGCCCAGCCCGGTCGCGGTCGGCGCCGGTAAACGCGCCTTTGCGATAGCCAAACAACTCGCTTTCGAGCAGGTTTTCTGGCAGCGCCGCGCAGTTCTGCACGATGAACCCCTTGGAGCGACGCGGGCCACAATCATGAATGGCTCGGGCCACCAGCTCCTTGCCAGTACCGGTCTCTCCACGCAGCAATACGGTATAGGGGCTGTGCAAGACTTTGCTGATTAGCGAATAGACTTGGCGCATGGCCGAACTGTTGCCGATCAAGCCATAACCGCTGGCGCTAGGCATACTGACCGGTAGTGCTGGCTGCTCAGCGCTCGGCCGGCGTAGTCGTTGAAATAGCTGCAGTTGGCCGAGGACAAACGAACCCAGCTGACTGAATGAATTGGCAAATCCTTGCAGATCGAGATGTTGGTGGCTGGCGCACAACAGCACGCCATCTACGGCCCCTTGCTGGTTGACCAATGGTACGCACAGCAGCGATTCCCAGGGCTTGGCCTGACTCGGCAGAAAGCTGGTCTCGTGCAGGCTGCGGCTCAGCTCGCTGAGGCTTATCACACGGTTCTGACACAGTGCGAATTGCAGCAGTTGCTCGGCATTGTAGTCCGCCGGCAGGCTTTCAACTTCACGGGGTTGCAGATTGCCATTAAGGCACTCCGCACTCATCCCCAGCCTGGTATGGGTCGCGTCCAACAGATACACCTGCGCCAATTCGCAACCACTTAGCTCGGTCAGGCCACGCACGACCCCTCCCAGCAGCGCCGCACCGTCGGTGGCCCGTGACAGACTGACGAACTGGATAAACAGCGCTTCGGCATACGCCAGCGGTTGTGGCACACAGGCAAACATCACACCCACCTCATGCAAACTCGCAGATGACGCTGGCGTTGCCGTCCAGCGTGGCGTGAACACGCTTGAGGCTTTCGCCCGTCGCCATTGCGTCCAGCAAGCGATCGGCCACCAGCGGCAGCACATGCAGGTCGAGCAGATGGTCGATAAGCCGCGCGCCGCTGTCACTCTGGGTGCAACGTTGTGCCAGATGATCGACGAGGTTTTGGCAATAGGTGAAATCCAACTGGCGGCGGTTCAAGCGCTCACCAAGACGGCCGAGTTTGATCTCGATCAGCTCACGCAACACCGGGCCGCCAACCGGGTAATACGGCACCACGCGCATACGTGCCAGCAACGCCGGCTTGAAGTGCTTGCTGAGCACTGGGCGGATCGTTTCTTCGAGCACCTCGGCGCTTGGCCGCTTGCCGTTTTCACACAGGGCACTGATGCGCTCACTGCCCAGGTTGGACGTCATCAGGATCAGCGTATTGCGAAAATCGATTTCGCGCCCTTCGCCGTCGTTGGCCACGCCTTTGTCAAAGATCTGGTAGAACAGGTTGAGCACATCCGGATCGGCCTTTTCGACTTCATCAAGCAGCACGACCGAATAGGGTTTTTGCCGCACCGCTTCGGTGAGCATGCCACCCTCACCGTAGCCGACGTAACCCGGTGGCGCGCCGATCAAGCGTGACACCGTGTGCTTCTCCTGGAATTCCGACATGTTGATGGTGGTGATAAAGCGATCACCGCCATATAGCAGGTCCGCAAGCGCCAGGGCCGTTTCGGTCTTTCCTACACCGCTGGGGCCCACCAGCAGGAATACACCCACCGGCGCATCAGGCTTGTTCAGGCCGGCTGCAGTTGCGCGCATCGAGCGGTCCAGCGCATGCACCGCCTGTTCCTGGCCACGAATGCGCAGGCGCAGGTCGGCGGCGAAACTGGCGACCTTAGCGTTGTGTTCGCGGGCCAGTTGCGCCAGCGGTACGCCAGTCCAGGCGCTGATCACTTCTGCGACCAGGCGTGGGCACACTTCAAAACTCACCAGCCGTTCCTTGACTTGCAATGCAATCAGAGTGCTGTGAGTGCAGTGAAGGTCGGCCTCCAACGATTCGACAGTGACGGTCTCGGTGTCTTCAGCACCGTTTTCGACCGGTGCGGCGGCTTCGCGCGCTTGCGCCAATTGCTGACGTAACTCCAGCAGGTGTTCGGCCAAACCCTTCTGTTCAATCCAAAGGGTTTCCAGCGCCGCCCTTTCGTCTTCGGCTTCTTCCAGGCGTGCTTCCAATGCTGCCAGTGCTTCTTGATCCACCGGCAAGCCGGCTTCGGAATCACGGCGCAATGCCTGGCGTTGACGACCGCCTTCAGCCAGTTCGCCACGCAGGCGCTCTAGGCTTTCCGGCGCGGCGGCAAGACTGATGCGCACGCGGGCGCACGCGGTGTCGAGTACATCAACAGCCTTGTCCGGCAACTGCCGCCCTGCCAAATAGCGCGCCGACAGCTCGGCAGCCGCAACGACGGCATCGTCACGCAGGTAGATCCCGTGGCTTTTCTCATAGACCTGCGCCAGGCCACGCAAAATAGTCACCGCTTCATTAACGGTCGGCTCATGCAACTGCACCGGCTGGAAGCGTCGCGCCAGCGCCGGGTCTTTCTCGAAATACTTCTTATACTCCGCCCAAGTAGTGGCAGCGATGGTGCGCAACTCACCACGTGCCAGCGCGGGCTTGAGCAAGTTGGCTGCATCGGAACCGCCCGCGTTGCCACCGGCACCGATCAGCGTGTGAGCCTCATCGATGAAGAGAATGATTGGCTTGGGCGACGCCTTGACCTCATCGATCACGCCTTTGAGGCGGCGCTCGAACTCGCCTTTGACGCTGGCGCCGGCCTGTAACAGCCCCATGTCCAACGACAGCAATTCGACGCCCTTCAGCACCTGGGGCACTTCACCGGCAGCGATGCGCGACGCCAAGCCTTCGACAATCGCAGTTTTACCCACTCCGGCTTCACCAACCACAATGGGATTATTCTTGCGGCGCCGGGCGAGGATATCGACCATCTGCCGAATAGCACCGTCGCGGCATAACACCGGGTCGAGTCTGCCGTCGCGGGCCTGTTGAGTCAGGTTGTGGGTGAAGCGCTCGAGCAGCGACTCCCGCGGTGCAGCCGCCTTGGCAGTATTGGTTTTTTCCTGCTGGGACAGGGCGAATTCTTTCAGCCGCTCGATATTCAACTTGGCCAGCAACGGCTGGTACCGACTGCCGGCGTAGCGCACCGGGTTACGCAGCAATGCGAGGATCAGCGCAGCCTGTTCGACCTGTGTCTGGCCCAACTCAAGGTTGGCCACCAACAAGCCATCTTGCAGCCACTGCAACAGTTCCGGGGCGAACACAGGGTTACGCGAAGCGCTGTTCTCGACGCGCGATTGCAGAGCGGCGCTCAACTCACCGGCATCCACTTCGGCATCCTGCAAGGCACGCGAGAGCAGGCCCAGCGGGCGCTCCAGCAGACCCAGCAGCAGGTCTTCCACGAGGATCTTGCTGCCACCGCGGGCAACACAACGCTCCGCCGAGCGCTCCAGGTCACGACGGGTTTCGGCGTCCAGCGCCTGTATCAGCTGCTGCAGATCTACGTTGCTCATGACTCATATCCTTAATGAATTTTGCTGCCCAGGGTGACGACGCCATCTGCGTGTTCGTGACCGAGCCAACTGGTCCAGCCCAGCCGGCAAGCGTTTTGTTCGCCGATACGCAGTTCACGAATTTCTTCGTGGCGCAGCACCAGCCGTATGTCGTAGTCAAGCGGGTCACGCAGAGTGAACCGCACCAGCGCACACAGCGGCTGGTAACCGAAACCGATTGGCAGGAACTCATGAAACCGCTGCCAGTCCAGTTCGCGAATGTGGATACGGAATTTGCCGCTGCGGTCGCGTACGCTTTCCCCCAACACCACGCTTTCACCAAGCACAGTGTTGGCAAGACCCAGACAGTTGCGCTGCTCGTCAAGGATCTCGACACGCCGTTCGATGCACTGCTCAATGGTCAACTCGGCGTGTTTGAAGTAGTAACGCAGCACCGCTTCAATCAAGGCCGCCGAGTGCGCCCGCAAGCTGAGCAAACCGAGGTACGGCAACAGGCGCTTCCAGTTCAGTTCCTTGGCGCGGCGGATCTCTTCGCCGCCCAGGCCGATCAGTGCAAACAGTTGTGCGGAAAACGGGTCAAGCGCACCGCTTTCAAAACTGGCGCGGTAGCGATATTTCTTCCAGATCGGCAACATCAGCCGTTGCAGGCGATGGTGAAACAGATCCAGGAAGTTGCGGGTTGGGTTGCCATCTTCGCTGTCGCCCAACGCCTGCTCACCATAAAACGCTGGACGCGGCGACCCGGAGCCCACCATGCCAATCAGGTTGAAGCGCAGACGCGCACGCAATTGTCCGTGTTCATGAAAAAACTCCACACGATCAACGTCACTGCCCGGAAAGCCCAGACTCGGGTTGGCCTGGAACTCCAGCTGGTCGTACAAATCGTCCTGACTCAGGTACGGGTGCGCCTCGCGCAGCCGGTCAACCACCAGCAGCACGGCCTGAAACAGCGAGTACTCGCGTATACCTCGGGTCAGCCCGCTTAAAGCAGCGGCTGGAGGCCCATACGGGGTGTCCATTGGTACACCTCTCCCTGTGTGCTTTTTACCAGCAGCTCGTGAAACGAATTGAGACTGGCGTAAAGCGCAAAAAACTCGTTGAGAACAGAGGCGAACACGAACAAGTCACCCTCACCGATATAGCCTTGCGGGTCGACGGTCAGTTCCGTGCGCAAGCCACGTACGGGTAGCCCGCGGTGCAGGCGATCGACGTGGTGATGCTTGATCGACTTGAGTCCACCTAGCAGACGACTGCTGACCTTTTCAGCCTGCTGGTCGTAGTAACGGGGCAAGTCATAGGTTTCGAGAATCACCTTCAAGGCGTTGACGTCAGCCAGTGACAGGTAGTTGAGCGACATGTTGCTGATAAGCTTCCACAAAAAATCATGGGTCAGCGGTGGCGCGAAGCTAGACGTGGCCGGGGTGATATTGCGAAAGCTGAGAAATTCCGGGGTCTCGTCACAAGCCTGGTTGATGTGGCCCAGCTTGAGCTTGCGTGGCAGATTCTGATTGGTGCACATCAGCTCGATCGACAGCGTTTCGTGGGCTTCGGTGTGGCGGATGCCGAAGCTCAGATAGGTGTCGAGGCCGTCGTGCAGTATCGAGGGGCGCTGACGGATGCTGTAATGCGGGCGGCTGTTGGGGACGTCGAAGCTGGGGTCGTGTTCGAACGACTCGAACGGCACGTATTCCTGGTAACCGAGGCCGCCCGGCTTCCACCCCGTGACGGTTTCCACGGAGAACACACCGCAGTGTTCCAGGCCGTGCTCGGAAGGCAACAACAGGTACTCGTCCTGTTTACCGTCCAGGCGAATGGGCAGCGCGTCGTGCTTGAACAGGTTGACGATGGGCGTGCAGTGCAGCTTCACGTTATCCAGGGTCGGGCGCATGCGCAGTACACCGCTCTTGCGAATGTCGAAGCGCAATTCCACACCGCGCATCTGCTTGAGGGTGTCCTCCGGCAGCGCCTTAAGCAGGTCAAGACCATTGACATCGATGAACAGGAACTTGTCCTGGAAGGCGAAATATTCCTGCAGGTAGCGGTAGCCGCGGAAGGTGTTCAGCGGATAAGGGATGAGCGCTTCCTCTTCGGCAAAGCCCACCGGCTGCACACGGTCGCCGGGCAACTTGAACGCTATCGGCTGGCCATTCACACCATTGATCGGTTTGCCGGCAGCGTCCAGGGGCACCAGCTCGATACCCACCAGGTTGCGCAGCAGGCTCAGGTAGAGCATCTGGCTGATATAGCGCTCACCGGCAAAATGCAGGCGCACTCGGCTCAAGGCCAGCTCACCCAGATGGCCGTCGGCGCTCATCTCCAGGTGCAGGCTCAACAGCGAACCGTCACCTTTTACCGAGTAGTTCAGGGCGGTCAGGTCCAGCGCCTGCACATCCGTCGGGTAGCACGTGCGGAAACGGCAACGCACGTCATCAACCGGCTCGCTTTCAATTGGCGTATCGCGCTCGACCGTCAACGCAGGGCCTGCGTGTTTCAACGGGTCAAACTGCAGAATGCTGAATGCCGGCAGCGGCCGCATATAGTTGGGCCACAGCAGTTGCATCAATGAATGGCTGAGCTCAGGCAATTCGTCATCAAGTTTTTGGCGCAGGCGCCCGGTCAGGAACGCAAAGCCTTCCAGCAACCGCTCCACGTCCGGATCCCGCCCGGGCTGGCCGAGGAAAGGCGCCAACGCCGGGCTACGCTCGGCGAATCGACGACCCAACTGGCGAAGTGCGGTGAGTTCGCTTTGGTAGTAGTGGTTAAAGGACACGATGGACCTGCTTGGTATTGACCTTCATGAATAAAGTGCACGGTAGAGTGCGACTGGCGACTAACACAGCTCTAAAAAAGCGCTATTTGCCATCAGCGCGCCTCTTGAGATTGCTGCTCCAAGTCTTTACTTGACGGACTAAACGGCGCAGGCGTATGCGAATTCCCAACAATCATCGTCCCAGCCCCCGCCGTAACTTTATTACCATGCGTTCCAACGGAATCCACCGTCGCAGCTGGCTTGCCGTTGATGAAAACAGTTGTCGACAACCCGCCGGACATCGCCCCGCCACACTCTGTGGCGTCTCCCTGGCGAGCAGCCGGCAGGCCGTCAAAAAACACATCACCGGAACCTTCGACGATTGGATTGGTGGCGTGGCCGGGGAGCGGGCAAGCGGTGGGGTCGGTGGCGCGGGCTGCTGGTTTATCGGACATAAGTGTCTCCTAAATTGACCCTGACTTGACCGCTGCCATCCAGGCGCGCGGCAAAACTGACCTGGCGCTTGAAACCTTCAACTTCCAGCAGGCCTTCGATACTGAAAGACAGGCGAAGCTGATCGTGTTCACGCGGCAGGGAAATTACACGCACGTTGCTAAGGCGCGGCTCGTAGGCTTCGATGAAGCTTTCAATGGCCTGGCGCGCTTGACTCAGGGAGTCATGCAAACTCAGACGCATGTCATTGAGATCGGGTAGTCCGTAATCGGACAGCGTCTGCACGCTGCCCGCCCGGGTACTGAGCATCTTGGCCAGATGGGCAGCCACCGATGCCATGGCGGAAACCTCGCGGTTCCAACCGACGCGGTTGTCCGCGTCACCACCCAGGCGTTCGAAAAGGCTGCCGTATCCGCTCATGATTGGCTCCGTTTACTCTTTGTCCAACTTGCCAACCAGCGACAAGGTGAAGTCAGCGCCCATGTACTTGAAGTGCGGACGCACGTTGAGGCTGACGCGGTACCAGCCTGGCTCGCCGTCAACATCGCTGACGGTGATCTGGGCGGCACGCAGCGGGCGACGGCCACGCACTTCGGCGCTTGGGTTTTCCTGGTCGGCGACGTACTGGCGGATCCACTTGTTGAGTTCCTGCTCAAGGTCGGTGCGTTCTTTCCACGAACCGAGTTGCTCGCGCTGCAGCACTTTCAAGTAGTGAGCCAGTCGGTTGACGATCATCATGTACGGCAGTTGGGTACCGAGCTTGTAGTTGAGCTCGGCAGCCTTGCCTTCTGCGCTGATACCGAAGAACTTAGGCTTTTGCACCGAGCTGGCAGAGAAGAACGCCGCGTTGTCGGAACCCTTGCGCATGGTCAGGGAGATGAAGCCTTCCTCGGCCAGTTCGTATTCCCGACGGTCGGACACGAGCACTTCGGTCGGGATTTTGGTTTCGATCTCGCCCATGCTTTCGAAGTGGTGTATCGGCAGGTCTTCCACCGCGCCACCGCTTTGCGGGCCGATGATGTTCGGGCACCAGCGGAACTTGGCGAAGCTATCGGTCAACTTGGTACCGAACGCGTAGGCAGTGTTGCCCCACAGGTAGTGTTCGTGGCTGTTGGCGACAGTTTCCTTGTAGACGAACGATTTAACCGGGTTTTCTTCCGGGTCGTACGGGTTACGCAGGAGGAAACGCGGCACGGTCAGGCCGATGTAGCGGGAGTCTTCCGACTGGCGGAAGCTCTGCCATTTGGCGAACTGCGGGCCTTCGAAGTGATCTTTCAGATCCTTGAGGTCCGGCAGGCCGGTGAAGCTTTCCAGGCCGAAGAATTTCGGACCGGCAGCAGCAATGAACGGCGCGTGGGACATGCAAGCGACGGAGGAAACGTACTGCATCAGCTTCACGTCCGGCGAGCTGGGGGACATGAAGTAGTTGGCAATAATTGCGCCCACCGGCTGACCACCAAACTGGCCGTATTCAGCAGTGTAGACGTGTTTGTACAGGCCGGACTGCATGACTTCCGGCGAGTCGTCGAAATCGTCCAGCATGTCGTCTTTGGAGACGTTGAGGATTTCGATTTTGATGTTTTCGCGGAAATTGGTGCGATCAACTAGCAACTGCAGACCACGCCACGCCGACTCCAGGGATTGGAAGTCAGTATGGTGCAGAATCTCGTCCATCTGGCGGCTGAGCTTGGCATCGATCTCGGCAATCATGCGATCGACCATGGCCTTCTTGACCGGCTCACCGTTGTTCTGCGGCTTGAGCAGTTCTTCGATGAAGGCCGACACACCGCGCTTGGCGATATTGTAGGCCTCGTCATCCGGCGTCAGGCGGGTTTCAGCGATGATGCTATCGAGAATACTGAGTTCGCCGCTTTTGGCGCTTTTTTGCTGTGCTGCGCTAGTGCTCATGATTGGCTTCCTTGACTGATAGGGGCTCAGGCGTCTTGGGCTGCGGCATTTAAGCCCAGCTCACCCAGTACACGACCGCGGGATTCGTCGTCGGCGAGCACGCCTTCGATGGCTTTGCGGAACGCAGGCGCATTACCCAGCGGGCCTTTGAGGGCCACCAGTGCGTCGCGCAGCTCCATCAGTTTTTTCAGTTCCGGCACTTGCTCGACAAGGCTGGCCGGATTGAAGTCCTTCATCGAGTTGACACGTAAATTGACTGCCAGCTCTTGCGTACCACCCTCTTCCTGCAGACGGTTCGGCACGCTGAGCGTCAGTTGCAGCTCTTGCTTGGCCAGCACTTCGTCGAAGGTCGTTTTGTCGATGCTGATCGGTTTGCGATCTTCGACTTTGCGCTCGTCCTTGCGATGGGTGTAGTCACCAACGGCCAACAGTTTCAGTGGCAGTTCAATTTCTTCCTGAGCCCCACCGGTGGCAGGTTTGAAAGTGACGTTGATGCGTTCCTTGGGGGCTACCGAGCCTTCTTTGGCCATGGCTTTTCTCCTTGCGTTGTGGCCGTGAGGCCTATTCGAGCACCACTTCAAGATCGAGGTGGCACAGCCTGCGATAAATCTCTTCCTTGCGTTCGCGCATCGCGTGGTTTTGCGGCAACAACTCGCAGCAGCTATGCAGCAGATGGAGCACTTCCAGCGCAAGGTCCGGCTCCCAAATGTGAAAGCCTGAGTCCTGTAATGTTTGGTCGAGTGTTTCGAGTTGAGTCTTTGCCAGTTCGTATTTCTTGGCCAAAAAACACAGGCGTGCCAGGGCGAACTGCCAGAAGAAGCGGATGCGGCCGCCCTGGGCGCTATGCAGGCCCTGCTTGAGTATCTGCACGGCAGCCTTGAGACCGTCTTTACGCAATACCGGTAAGACCTCCTCAAGAGCGAGTTCCCAGACGGGTTGTGTATGCGAGACCTCTACCTTGCGCGGTGCGCTGGCGGTCTGCAGGTGCGGCATCACGTTAGCGCCGATCCAGGCACGCGTGGCCGGATCAGCAAACGGTGCGCCGTCGTGAAAACGTAGTTCGACGATGCCTGGCAAACGTTGAAGCAATGACGCGAAATGAATTTCCACTTCACGCATGGCCTGATCAGCATTCAAGCCCTGCAGACATTCCCAGACCATGCGCTGCCCATCGAACCAGAATGGCGCCTTGGCCAGGCTCGCCTCGACTTCAACAATAAGATCCGCGTAGGCCGCCTGGTCGTAGCGATCCTGATAGGACTTAAGCTTGTCCGCTGGCAGCCCGCGCAAGGCGGTGATGTGTTCGCTATTGCGCTCAGGCACCGCGTCAATGGGCAGCCACAACAACGTGCGGTTAAGGCGCAAGGCACGCAGGTCGGTGGCTTTCTGTTTCAGCCACCAAGCACACAACGGCCGTGCGCTGTCTTGCTGGGCACGCAGCGCCTTGTGCGCTTCTTTTTCATTGTCGATCGGCGTTCCCGTTACGAACAACTGCGAGGCGACCTGCTTGACTTGGGCAACAGCTGCGCCGACCGCGCCCGACTCAGGTTGATTATCGGCTGCACGCTGGACCATGCTTCTCAACCGACGCGACATCGGTAACAGCAGCGGCGCATCGTCGCCCAAATGCTGGGTACAAACAGCATCCAGCCCTTCGAGGTGCTCAACCAATCGACGAAACAGCGGCAGTTGCTCTTTGACCGCGATATTTTCGTTCAGTACCTGCTCAAGGCGCGGCACGATCCAACTGATCGCGGCGCCGCGAGTTCTGGCTTTAATGGGGTGAACATCGACCCAATGGTGCTCGCACAGATGGTGCAAGAAACCGAGCCCCGCCAGCAGCCCCTGGAACGATTCGCGCTGGTACAGCGCCCAAGTAAGCCAGACCCCCACTCGCAAATCCTTGGATTGGGTGCGTAACAGGCTCTCACTGTTCTCGCGAACTTTGAGCCAGTCAATCCGGCCACTTTCATGCATGGATTGAGCTTTGGCCAGCTCACTTTCCAACTCTTCATATTCGCTCGAAAAACGAACATCCTCGCCCGCAAAATTCTCTTGTGAAACTGAGACCTTTGCGAGTTCTAGATAATGTGCGGAGAGTTTGCTGGTGTAGGACATCCATGACCTTTAAATTATGAATTTCGTCGGGCGGCGAATCACGAAAATGCCGAACGAAAGAAAACATGATGCCTAAATACATATAAATCATGCCCTTTCAAGGGAAAAAATCCTACGTAGGACAATGACCCTTAGCACGCAATACTGAATAGGCTTAAGAAATCAGATTGTAAATCGGCAAATCCTACCCAAAAAAATCAGAACAATTTTACGCACTCGCGATAATTTTCAGACTGTCGCGAAACTCACTCAAAACCACCGAAACAGAACCTTTGAAACAGAACCTTTAACGCCAAAAAATTCAGGCGAACCCCGACGGTATATAGGCCAAAAGCTCATGCTATCCATTCTCCCAAGCGGGTATAAGAGGATCGCCTTACCGAAGCTAAGTCTACACTTCCAACCCAAAACCATGTAGGTAGGACTTTTCCCAAGAATCCGTATGAGACTTCCTACAATCCTCCAAATTTTCGTAAAGTACCAATCGCCCCACACTTTGCTAAACTGTGCAAATAGTTGCACAACCATTTATTGAGAAACCTGTGGATAGTCCTCTACAGACCTTACATTCAGTGATCTCCAGCCAAGTGCGCAAGAAGTTGCACATCACTGCGCAAGAAGTTGCGCATTTTTAACGACTTTCTTACGCAAATATCAAAAAATACCTCTATAAAACCCCCTATATTAATGATTTATATACAAAATAAATAATCTGGCACGATAGTTGATATCCGGATTCGCCCACAGGGCGATTTCGCCTTCCGGGCATTCTCATTTATCCAGCAAGGAGCATCTCCATGGCTACGCCAGCGTATATGTCTGTCACCGGCACCACACAAGGCCTGATTACCGCCGGTGCCTTCACCGCCGACTCGGTTGGCAACACTTATCAGGAAGGTCATGAAGACCAGGTCATGGTTCAAGGCTTCAGCCACGAAGTGATCATCCCGCGTGACCCGCAATCAGGCCAACCAACCGGCCAACGCATTCACAAACCAGTGAAAATCACCAAGGTCTTCGACAAGTCTTCGCCGCTGCTGCTGTCAGCCCTGACTTCCGGCGAACGCCTAACCGAGATAACCATCCAGTGGTACCGCACCTCGGCAGCGGGTACTCAAGAGCACTACTACACCACCAAGCTTGAAGACGCGGTCATCGTCGACATCAAGGATTACATGCACAACTGCCAGGATCCGGCGAACTCGCACTTCACGCATCTGGAAGACGTTGAGTTCACCTACCGCAAAATCACCTGGACCCATGAAGTGTCTGGCACCTCTGGTTCTGATGACTGGCGCACCCCAGTCGCAGGCTGAAACTGACTAGCGGTTTCACGGCATCGACCTTTTTAGCGGTTGATGCCGTTTATCACGTCTAAGGTCGGCATCGCGTTTTGCCTCCTCTCAGCTTAAGGATAAGCGTATGTTCGCTCCGGCCAATGCTGCGCACTTCACGTTACTGATTCCCTCTGTTCGCAACGAGTTCAAGGTACTGGCCTTTAAGGGCTCCGAAGCCATCAGCCGCTTGTATGCGATCCAGGTTGAACTCGTCAGTGAGTCCCCCAATTTCGATCTGGAGTGCCTGCTCAGTCAGCCCGCTTTTCTCCAGTTCGGCCTCAATGGCGAAGGTATACATGGGCGCATCGAAGATGTGTTTGTGGGTGAAGCGGGCAAGCGCCTGACCCGTTATCACCTGACCTTGGTGCCTGCTCTGCACTATCTGCAGTTCAGCCACAACCAGCGGATCTTTCAGCACCTGACTGTGCCGCAAATCGTTGCCCAGGTACTCAACGGGCACGGCATCCAGGCGGATGCGTATACCTTTCATGTCAGCACCAGTCCTGAGCGTGAATACTGCACTCAATACGGTGAAAACGACTTCGAGTTCATCCAGAGGTTGTGCAGTGAAGATGGAGTTTCGTGGCACCACCAGCACAGCCGGGATGGCCACCAGTTAGTATTCACCGACGATCAGACCTACTTCCCCAGGCTAGGGGACACACCGTATCTGCAAGGTTCCGGCCTGGCGGCGGATCACCCGGTTGTCAGCAAGCTCTCCATGCGTTTCAGCACCCGAACCAGCACAACCACGCGCCGGGGGTATGATTTAAAACGCCCAAACCTGTTGCTGCAAAGCAAACTCACTGCCGAGTTCAGCCCTGTACTCGAAGACTACCGCTA
>Ga0209855_1000029_pt1 | contig 62137 bp, 62 predicted proteins | sample OrgsoiDNA_201063_FD_185811 | JGI IMG/M metagenome (GOLD analysis project Ga0209855, IMG submission 185811) | Permafrost soil microbial communities from the Arctic, to analyse light accelerated degradation of dissolved organic matter (DOM) -... | ecosystem: Environmental > Terrestrial > Soil >...
TCATCGCCGTGACCATCCCCGAGCAACCGGGCAGCTTCAAGGCATTCTGCCAGGCCATCGGCAAGCGCCAGATCACCGAATTCAACTACCGCTACCACACCGACCGCGAAGCCCACATCTTTGTTGGTGTGCAGACCCATCCGCTGAACGATCCCCGGGCCGCACTGCTGGAAAGCCTGACCACACAGGGCTTCCCGGTGCTGGACCTGACCGACAACGAACTGGCCAAACTGCATATCCGCCATATGGTCGGCGGCCATGCGGCGCGGGTCAGCGATGAAGTGGTGTTCCGCTTCGAATTCCCGGAGCGGCCGGGAGCCCTGTTCAACTTCCTCGACAAACTGGGCGGCAAGTGGAACATCTCGATGTTCCACTACCGCAACCACGGCGCGGCGGACGGGCGTGTGGTGGCCGGGCTGGTGGTGCCGGAAGACGAACGGCACCTGGTGCCTGCAGCGCTGGCGGAAATCGGCTACCCGTACTGGGATGAAAGCGACAACCCGGCGTATCAGTTGTTTTTGGGGTGAGGCTTCACGCTGCTACGCTGAATCGAGGCTCTGACAGGAATCCAGGAAAATGGAACATTTCACCGCTCTGAAAACGCTGCATATCGTGGTGACCGTGCTGTTCTTCTTGAGTGCGCTCGGTCTTGCAGGTTGGGTGATCAAGGGGCGTCGCGCCGGAGATGCAGGGATTCAAAACCGCACATTGCAGCGGCCCTGGCTATTCGTCTGGGTGTTGATGGCGTTATGTCTGATCACCATGCCGATCAGCGGCTGGTGGCTGGTGCATTACGCCGGCTGGCCCCTGGGGCAGACCTGGTTGCTGGCGGGCAGCGTGCTTTATCTGTTCGGCGCCCTGAGTTGGGCCTGGTTGCTGATGCGGCTCAATCGCCTGCGTTTGGCGACGGCTGTGGGTAATCCGAAGTTCACCCTCGCATTGGCGGTGTTCAGTGGCGTTTGTTTTATCGCCATTGCAGGGTTGATGGGGGCCAAGCCGGTTTAACGCTGGCCTCTTCGTGAGCAAGCTACACGGTCCCTGTGGGAGCGAGCTTGCTCGCGAAGACAATCTTACTTACGCAACGAAATCACCGGCCAGCCGCGTTTCTCGGCTTCGGCACGCAGTTTCTCATCGGGATCGACCGCTACCGGGTTAGCTACTTGTTCCAGCAATGGCAGGTCGTTCATCGAGTCGCTATAGAAATAGCTGTCCGTCAGGTCGAAACCTGTCTCTTCCAGCCAGCGGTTCAGGCGTGTCACTTTGCCTTCACGGAAGCAGGGTATATCGGTGGTGCGCCCGCTGTAGCGGCCGTCAACCACTTCGCACTCGGTGGCCAGCAGGGTTTCTACTCCCAGACGCTCGACAATCGGCGCGGTGACGAAACGGTTGGTCGCGGTAATGACAACCAGTTTGTCGCCTGCTTCGCGGTGTTTGGCCAGCAGAGTCAGGGCTTGCGGCAGGATGATCGGTTCGATGCAGTCACGCATGAACTCCTGATGCCATTGGTCCAGCTGGGCCATCTCGGTACGGCCCAGGATTTCCAGGCTGAAGTTCAGGTAATCGGTCAGGTTCAGGGTCCCGGCCAGGTAATCCTGGTAGAACGCATCGTTGCGCGTTTTGTAAGCAACCGGGTCAAGAATCCCGCGCTCGCACAGGTAGTCGCCCCAGGCGTGATCGCTGTCGCCGCCCAGAAGTGTGTTATCGAGGTCGAATAAAGCCAGACGCATGCAGTTACTCGCTGAATTAGCTGAAAAAAGACCGACAGAATACGAGGTTTTAACAAGTCTTCACATAAGCTGTGCTGGCTCGTTGCTGCTTTCATTCTCTTTGTGGAACAATGCGGCGACATGCGTTTGCGAGGTTGTTGCCGTGATCGACCCCGATGGTTTCCGTCCTAATGTCGGGATTATTCTGACAAACGACGCTGGTCAGGTCCTGTGGGCTCGGCGTATCAACCAAGATGCCTGGCAGTTTCCGCAAGGGGGAATCAACCCTCAGGAGACGCCGGAAGACGCGCTTTACCGCGAGTTGAATGAAGAAGTCGGGCTTGAACGGCAAGATGTTGAAATTCTCGCCTGTACCCGAGGCTGGTTGCGTTATCGTCTGCCGCAACGTCTGGTCAGGACTCACAGCCAACCGCTGTGCATCGGCCAGAAACAAAAATGGTTTCTCCTGCGCCTGATCTCCAATGAGCAGCGGGTGCGGATGGATTTGACCGGTAAACCGGAGTTCGACGGCTGGCGCTGGGTCAGTTATTGGTATCCGTTAGGCCAGGTGGTGACATTCAAGCGCGAAGTTTATCGACGCGCACTCAAAGAGCTTGCCCCGCGCCTGTTGGCGCGCGACTGACACGGAGTTCGACCCCGAGCCATGCTCAATACGCTGCGCAAGATCGTCCAGGAAGTTAACTCCGCCAAGGATCTCAAGGCGGCGTTGGGGATTATTGTGTTACGCGTCAAAGAGGCCATGGGCAGCCAGGTCTGCTCGGTCTATTTGCTCGACCCCGAAACCAATCGCTTCGTATTGATGGCCACCGAAGGCCTGAACAAGCGTTCCATCGGCAAAGTCAGCATGGCGCCGAACGAAGGTCTGGTTGGTCTCGTGGGCACCCGCGAAGAGCCGCTGAACCTCGAAAACGCTGCCGATCACCCCCGTTACCGTTACTTTGCCGAAACCGGTGAAGAGCGTTATGCCTCGTTCCTGGGTGCACCGATCATCCACCACCGGCGTGTGGTCGGCGTATTGGTGATCCAGCAAAAGGAGCGCCGCCAGTTCGACGAGGGCGAAGAAGCCTTCCTCGTGACCATGAGCGCGCAGCTCGCAGGCGTTATTGCCCATGCCGAAGCCACTGGCTCGATCCGCGGTCTGGGTCGCCAGGGTAAAGGTATCCAGGAAGCCAAGTTCGTCGGTGTCGCGGGCTCGCCCGGTGCGGCAGTGGGCGTGGCGGTGGTCATGCTGCCGCCAGCCGATCTGGAAGTGGTGCCGGACAAGACGGTTACTGATATCGCAGCCGAACTGGCGCTGTTCCAGAACGCCCTGGAAGGTGTGCGCGGCGACATGCGTACGCTGTCGGCCAAGCTGGCGACCCAGTTGCGTCCCGAAGAGCGGGCGCTGTTCGATGTTTACCTGATGATGCTTGACGACGCCTCTCTGGGCAGTGAGGTGACCAACGTCATCAAGACCGGGCAATGGGCGCAGGGTGCCTTGCGTTCGGTGGTCAACGAGCACGTCAAACGTTTTGAGCTGATGGACGATGCGTACCTGCGTGAGCGGGCATCGGACGTCAAGGACCTGGGTCGTCGCTTGCTGGCTTACCTGCAGCAAGCTCGGCAGCAGGCGCTGGTCTATCCCGATAACACGATCCTGGTCAGTGAAGAGCTGTCGCCGGCCATGCTTGGTGAAGTGCCCGAAGGCAAGCTGGTCGGTCTGGTTTCGGTACTGGGTTCGGGCAACTCCCACGTGGCGATCCTGGCCCGTGCCATGGGTATCCCCACGGTCATGGGTGTGGTCGACCTGCCGTACTCCAAAGTCGATGGCATCGAGCTGATTGTCGATGGCTACCACGGCGAAGTCTTCACCAACCCCAGCGAGATCATGCGCAAGCAGTATCGCGATGTGGTGGAAGAAGAGCGCCAGTTGTCCCAGGGCCTCGACGCGTTGCGTGAGTTGCCTTGTGTAACGCTGGACGGGCATCGCATGCCGTTGTGGGTCAACACCGGCCTGCTGGCGGATGTGGCTCGCGCTCAGCAGCGTGGTGCCGAAGGGGTGGGCCTGTACCGCACTGAAGTGCCGTTCATGATCAACCAGCGCTTCCCCAGTGAAAAAGAACAGCTGGCGATTTACCGCGAGCAGTTGGCAGCGTTCCATCCATTGCCTGTGACCATGCGCAGCCTGGATATCGGCGGTGACAAGGCGCTGTCGTACTTCCCGATCAAGGAAGAAAACCCGTTTCTGGGCTGGCGCGGCATTCGCGTGACCCTGGACCACCCGGAGATTTTCCTGGTACAGACCCGCGCAATGCTCAAGGCCAGCGAAGGCCTGGACAACCTGCGCATCCTGTTGCCGATGATTTCCGGTACCCATGAGGTGGAAGAAGCGCTGCACCTGATCCACCGCGCCTGGGGCGAAGTGCGTGATGAAGGCACCGATGTGCCGATGCCACCTGTTGGCGTGATGATCGAGGTTCCGGCTGCGGTCTATCAGACCCGAGAGCTGGCGCGTCAGGTGGACTTCCTGTCGGTGGGCTCCAACGACCTGACCCAATACCTGCTGGCGGTGGATCGCAACAACCCACGGGTTGCCGATCTGTACGACTACCTGCACCCGGCCGTTCTCCAGGCCTTGCAAAACGTAGTGCGCGACGCCCATGCCGAAGGCAAGCCGGTGAGTATCTGCGGCGAGATGGCGGGTGATCCGGCGGCGGCGGTGCTGTTGATGGCAATGGGTTTCGACAGCCTGTCGATGAACGCCACCAACTTGCCGAAAGTGAAATGGATGCTGCGTCAGATCAACCTGAGCAAATCCAAGGAACTGCTGGCCGAACTGATGAAGATCGACAACCCGCAAGTCATCAGCAGCTCGCTACAACTGGCACTGCGTAACCTGGGCCTGTCGCGGATGATCAATCCGGCGTCGGTCAAGGGGCACTGATAACACAAAACCTGTGGGAGCGAGCTTGCTCGCGAAGGCGTCGGTGCTGACACATCGCATTCGCCAGCAGGCTCCAGACAAAAACGCCCCGATCATTGCTGATCGGGGCGTTTTTATTGCGCTGTAAACATCAGCCTTCGCGATTGCGGGTCAGCAATGCGGGCTTCTCGCCACGTGGGCGGCTTGGCAGCTGGTCCAGTTGCTCGGCCGACGGGAAGCGATCACTTTTCGACTCTTTGTGCATGATCTTCGGCTGCGGCTGGCCATCGCGTGGGCCCCGTACGGCGGGTTCCTGGCGCGCAGGCTGATCGTCACGGGCAGGGCGGCGGTTGCGTGGCTGCTCGTCGCGACGGGCCTGGCCGTCACGAGGTGCACCGTTGCGTGGGCCGCTGCGCTTGGCAGGGGGGGTGCCAGTGCTGGTGCCGGTGCCGCCGGTACGCGGACCGCTTTGGCGACCCGGGCTCGGTGCGCGGGCAGCAGGTGCTGCACCGTTGGCTGCGGCAGGCGCGCCTGGACGACGGCCACGACCCTGGTTCTTGTTCTGATACGGGCTGACGTAATCAGCGCGATTGCCGAAGTTATCCACTTCGTCATCCAGGAACTCGTCAGGGGCGCGATCGGCGCGAGGGCCAGGTTGACGCTGCTCGCGAGCAGGCGTGCCTTCACGCGGCTTCTGAGGGGCACGGGCAGGGCGTTCGCCAGAGGCCGCAGCCGCCGGTTTGTCCTTGCCTTTGTCTTTGCCCTTGTCACGACGACCGCCGCCACCGCCACCACCGTTCGGACCATCACCACGGGGGCCGCGTGGCGCGCGTGGGTTACGCACATCCGGACGCTCGCGAACTTCAGGCTTCTCGGCTTCCACGGCAGTGATGTCGAAACCCATCATGTCGCCGTCAGCGATTTTCTGCTTGGTCATGCGCTCGATGCTTTTGAGCAGCTTCTCTTCGTCCGGTGCTACCAGCGAGATCGCCTCACCGGTACGGCCCGCACGACCGGTACGGCCAATGCGGTGCACGTAGTCTTCGTCGACGTTAGGCAGTTCGAAGTTGACCACGTGTGGCAACTGGTCGATGTCCAGGCCGCGCGCGGCGATATCGGTGGCGACCATGATGCGTACATCACCGGCCTTGAAGTCGGCCAGGGCCTTGGTGCGGGCGTTCTGGCTCTTGTTACCGTGGATCGCCACTGCCGCGAGGCCGTGTTTATCCAGATACTCGGCCAGGCGGTTGGCGCCGTGCTTGGTACGTGTGAAGACCAGGACCTGTTCCCAGGCGCCAGCAGTAATCAGGTGCGCCAGCAGCGAACGCTTGTGGTTCGACGCCAGACGGAAAACCCGTTGCTCGATGCGCTCGACCGTGGTGTTGGGCGGCGTGACTTCGATGCGTTCCGGGTTGTGCAGCAGCTTGCCAGCCAGTGCGGTGATGTCGTTGGAGAAGGTCGCCGAGAACAACAGGTTCTGACGCTTGGCCGGCAGGCGGGCAAGGACCTTCTTCACGTCGTGGACGAAGCCCATGTCGAGCATGCGGTCGGCTTCGTCGAGCACCAGGATTTCAACGTGGGACAGGTCTACGCTGCCCTGGCCGGCCAGGTCGAGCAGGCGGCCCGGGCAGGCAACCAGCACGTCAACGCCTCTGGCCATGGCCTGGACCTGTGGGTTCATGCCGACGCCGCCGAAGATGCAGGCGCTGACGAATTTCAGGTCACGGGCGTAGATCTTGAAGCTTTCGTGAACCTGAGCCGCCAGTTCACGGGTTGGGGTCAGGACCAGTACGCGCGGTTGGCGCGGGCCATGACGCTGGGATTTGTCCGGGTGACCATTGGGAAACAGCCGTTCCAGAATCGGAAGGGCGAAGCCGCCGGTTTTACCAGTACCTGTCTGAGCGGCGACCATCAGGTCGCGGCCTTGCAACACGGCGGGAATGGCCCGCTGTTGCACCGGAGTAGGCTCGGTATAGCCCGCTGCCTCGATGGCGCGGACTAAAGCCTCGGAGAGACCGAGGGAAGCAAAGGACATGAGTAATCCTGTTCTAGTGAGGGCTTCGCCCAAAGGGATGATCTTGCCAGGCGCGAATCGCGTTTAGGGACGCAATCCCGTCCGGTCCTGCTGGGTCTTTAGCGTATTCCATGGCATCGGCGCAGGCGTGAAAGTGCGCAGCAAGTGTCATGGAGATAGCGTTTGCAAGACCGAGCGTCCGGGCGTAAGCCTGGCGGGAAGGCCGGAGTATAACAGAGCAATCAATGTGCGCTGCTTTCCTGCTGCTCAACGGTTTTTTTAGCGCCGAGCCCCGGCGTCATTGGGGTTTCGGGTGCCGGCTGTGCCGTTGTCAGGCTTTGCGGCTCATAGTGGGCCAGTATCCGGGCGTAGCCCTGTTCCTGTTTGAAGCGCTTGAGCTCATCCCCGAATCGCCGCACCAGCAGGTCCATGCCCGCACTTTTGCGCAACGCCAGGTACTGCTGCTGATGCCGGATCACCAGTGGCAGCTCCGAGACCTGTTCACGCAGGCCCAACTGGTCCAGCAAGTGTTGCCCCACACGGCGGTCGGTGATCAGCAGGTCGATCCGACCGCGAATCAGTTTGCCGAAGTTGGCTTCGTGGCTGGGGGCGGGTTCGTGCTTGAAGAGCGTGGACTGATCGAACCCATCGTCATAGACGTAGCCTGGCGAAACGCCAACAGTCAGGCCGTGCAGGTCGTCGAGTGTGTTGACCGTGTGGGGTCGGGCGTTGGCCTGGAACAGGACAAAATTCACGTCGGACAAAGGCTCTGCCGGGTACAGCAGGCTGTCCTCGCGCTCGTCACTGCGAAAGATATCCAGCGCGCCGTCCGCCTGACCCTGGGCGAGCATGGCCAGGCAGCGCTTCCAGGGCAGGAATTGCCACTCGATCTCAATACCCAGGCGGGCAAAGACAATGGCGGTGGTTTCATAGTCCAGCCCGCGCGCCGAGCCTTCACGACCCTCATGGTCCTGCGTGAAGACGTAAGGCTCCCACGGCTCAGTAACGATGCGCAGCTTTTCTGCCAGAGCGTTGCCGCTCAGGCAGGAAAAAAGGGCAGCGATCAGCAGGAGGGCGAGGGCGGACATGGGGCGAGATTACGATGGCTTTTGATGAAAGAGAAGCTCTGTTTCGCGGCTTCCAGCCGGGTGTATCACTTCCCTGTCTGGTGCTGCAACAGGTGTTGAAAAATGGCTTCACGCCGTGACCCTAGGATCCCGCGTACAGCCCAGTGGTTGAGCCAGCCTTCCAGTTGATGAGCCGCGATGGGGCGTGCCTGTCGCTGCTCGGCATTGTCGTAGGCTTTCTCCCACCAGACCGGTGAGCAGGCGCGATCAAATTCGTTGGGGTGCTGATAGCAGCCGTAGAGAATCTCGCGAATAAACTGACGCTGATCCAGCGGGACACCCAGGGTCAGAGCTTTGTACATCAAGCGCTGCCAGGCGGGAGGGCGGGGCAGGTGGGCGCTGACCCGAAGGGTGTCATCCAGAGCGGCCTTGCTGATCGGGTCGGCGCCGTGCTTGTTCAGCCAGGCACGGATCTTGGCCCGAAACAGCTGCTTGCGGCTCCAATAGTGATGGATCAGGTCGGGGCATTCGCGCACGGTCATGTTGCGGTAAGCGGCCACGCCCAGGCAGAACTCTTCCAGGATGTAGGCGCCTCTTGCCATGGGAAAAAGCTCATCCATCAGCGCAATGGATTTGTCGAGCAAGCCTACATCTTCTTGCATCAGGCCGATGACGCCGGAGTTGATTAGTGGCATCTGGTCGTCGGCCAGACCGCGTTCGAACAACAGCGGCGCGAGCCCCTGATAGAGGTCGGAGTCCTTGAACGCGCCATAGGGTGGGTTGAATGAGTTGCACAGCAGGGTGCCTGGCTCTATGCGGGCGAACAGCTCCAGCGGTGGACGCTGGAAAAATGTGTCGGTGTCGATCAGCAGAGCACAGTCCGACTCTTGCAGGACGGTGCGCAAGGCCACGTGCTTGATCCGGAAGTGATAACCGTGGGGCTCGCTCCAGGTCTTGCGGGTGGCTGCATCCAGGGGGCGCACGCGAACCGGGAGATTCAGGTAGGGTTCGGCGTTGTCGGTGAACACCTGGATATCCAGGGCGTGCTCAGGCATGTCCCGCATGTTGGCCAGGGCACTGGCAATGCTGAATACCGCTTCCTGATGGTAGGTGTCCGCGCCGAAAACCAGGTAGACAAGCTGCGGGCGCCGGGTGTTCTGATGTGATGAAGTCAACGGTGAGAGTCCGGTTTTTCAGGGCCTGGCAGGTCTGCGCTTGCGCGAGAACCTGCCGCTGGAACATTTGCTGGAATGTTACAGGCCTGAACCGGAAATGGAATCAACGCTTAGCGGGGAAGCTGAAGATTGTTCCAGATCGCCAGGCTCGGATCTGCCTGGTTTAGCGTGTAGAAGTGCAGGCCTGGGGCGCCGCCTTGCAACAGCTGCTCACACATCTGGGTGATGACCTGCTCGCCAAACGACTGGATGCTTTGCGAATCGTCGCCGTAGGCTTCCAGTTGCTTGCGGATCCAGCGCGGGATTTCAGCACCGCAGGCATCGGAAAAACGCGCCAGCTTGCTGTAGTTGGTGATCGGCATGATGCCCGGAACGATCGGGATGTTCACACCCAGCTTGCGTACGCGCTCGACGAAGTAGAAGTAGCTGTCGGCGTTGAAGAAGTACTGGGTGATCGCGCTGTCGGCACCGGCCTGGGCCTTGCGCACGAAATTCAGCAGGTCGTCTTCGAAGTTGTGCGCTTGCGGGTGCATTTCCGGGTAGGCGGCAACTTCGATATGGAAGTGGCTGCCGGTCTCTTCACGAATGAAGGTCACCAGGTCATTGGCGTGGCGCAGTTCGCCACTGGCCATGCCCATGCCGGACGGCAGGTCACCGCGCAGCGCGACGATGCGCTTGATGCCAGCGTCACGGTACTGGGTCAGCAGTGCGCGCAGGTCGGCCTTGGTGTCGCCGACGCAGGACAAGTGCGGCGCCGAAGGAATTTTTACTTCGCTTTCGAGTTGCAGCACGGTGTTGATCGTGCGGTCACGCGTCGAACCCCCGGCACCGTAAGTGCAGGAGAAGAAGTCGGGGTTGTAGCTGGCCAGCTGGCGGGCAGTGGCGAGCAGTTTTTCATGCCCAGCGTCGGTCTTGGTCGGGAAGAACTCGAAGCTGAAGCGGCGGTCTTGGCTCATGACGCCGGTCTCATTGTAGGAGCGGGCTTGCCCGCGAAAAGGTCGGGACGACCTTCAGGAATACTGAAAACTATTGATGTGCCAGGCAGTGTCGATGACGCCGTTGGCGACCGCGTTGCGGTCGATCGCGGGCAAGCCCGCTCCTGCAAGGGGAGCGGGCTGCCTGGATCAATCAGTAGCGATAAGCGTGTGGCTTGAACGGACCTTCGACGGTCACGCCGATGTAGTCGGCCTGGGTCTTGGTCAGCTTGGTCACGACACCACCGAAACCGCGAACCATTTCCAGCGCGACTTCTTCGTCGAGTTTCTTCGGCAGCACTTCAACGGTCAGACGCTCAGCTTTCTGGGCTGGGGACAGGTCAGCGTACTTCTGATCGAACAGGAAGATCTGCGCCAGAACCTGGTTGGCGAACGAGCCGTCCATGATGCGGCTTGGGTGACCGGTGGCGTTGCCCAGGTTTACCAGACGGCCTTCGGCCAGCAGGATCAGGTAGTCGTCGTTCTGTGGGTCGAAATCGCCAGCACCGGTACGGTGGATCTTGTGTACCTGTGGCTTCACTTCTTCCCATGCCCAGTTCTTGCGCATGAAAGCAGTGTCGATTTCGTTGTCGAAGTGACCGATGTTGCACACCACGGCACGTTTTTTCAGCGCGGTGAGCATGTTCGAGTCGCAGACATTGACGTTACCGGTGGTGGTCACGATCAGGTCGATCTTGCCCAGCAGTGCCTTGTCGATGCTTGCAGCGGTGCCGTCGTTGACGCCATCGATGAACGGCGAAACCAGTTCGAAACCGTCCATGCAGGCTTGCATGGCGCAGATCGGATCGACTTCGGTAACCTTGACGATCATGCCTTCCTGACGCAGGGACTGAGCCGAGCCCTTGCCCACGTCACCGTAGCCGATGACCAGCGCTTGCTTACCGGACAGCAGGTGGTCTGTACCACGCTTGATAGCGTCGTTCAGGCTGTGACGGCAGCCGTACTTGTTGTCGTTCTTGCTCTTGGTCACCGAGTCGTTGACGTTGATGGCCGGGATTTTCAGCTCGCCCTTGGCCAGCATGTCCAGCAGACGGTGTACGCCGGTGGTGGTTTCTTCGGTCACGCCGTGGATGCGGTCGAGCATCGCCGGGTATTTCTTGTGGATGATCTCGGTCAGGTCGCCGCCGTCGTCGAGGATCATGTTGGCGTCCCAAGGCTTGCCATCCTTGAGGATGGTCTGCTCGATGCACCACTCGTATTCAGCTTCGGTCTCGCCTTTCCAGGCATAAACCGCGATACCGGCAGCAGCGATGGCAGCAGCGGCCTGGTCCTGAGTCGAGAAAATATTGCAGGACGACCAGCGCACTTCGGCACCCAGGGCAACCAGGGTTTCGATCAGCACGGCAGTCTGGATGGTCATGTGAATGCAGCCGAGAATCTTCGCGCCCTTGAGCGGTTGTTCACCAGCGTATTTACGACGCAGACCCATCAAGGCTGGCATTTCGGATTCGGCGATGATGGTTTCACGACGACCCCAGGCAGCCAGGGACAGGTCGGCGACTTTGTAGTCTTTGAATTCTGCAGGCGTGATTACAGCACTCATTGAGAGTTCTCCATTCGTAAGTATGCGAATGGGCGCCGTTGTGCGTTTAAGGTCCGACCGGTCGATTCAGCGAATCAGCCAACCAAACAACGCCCCATCCGAGCCTGACAGGAATCAAACCTGCTGCAGCGCCCCTCGGACAGGTGGCGGGAACGGTATCAAGAGAAGATGACCGTTTTGAAGCGGTGGGGATTATAGCTGGGTTTGAGCGGCAAGTGGCAAGCCGCACGTGTCAAGAAGGCGCCCAGTGGCGTTTGACTTGCAGCTTGTGGCTTGAAGCTGGAAGCTTGTGGCTCAAACGGTACGCTTTGGATGGAGTGAATATGAATTTCCACACCCGCAAATGGGTAAAACCCGAAGACCTCAACCCCAACGGCACCCTGTTCGGCGGCAGTCTGTTGCGCTGGATCGATGAAGAGGCGGCGATCTACGCCATCGTTCAGTTGGGCAACCAGCGGGTTGTCACCAAGTACATTTCCGAGATCAATTTCGTCAGCGCCTCGCGTCAGGGCGACATCATCGAACTGGGCATCACCGCCACAGAGTTTGGCCGCACCTCGATCACGCTGACCTGTCAGGTACGCAACAAGATCACCCGCAAGAGCATTCTGACGGTCGAAAAGCTGGTGTTCGTCAACCTGGGCGAAGACGGCCTGCCCGCACCGCACGGCAAGACCGAGATCACTTACGTCAAGGATCAGTTCAAGGAAGAAGTGATCAACGAAGAGTAAGTGCGTAACGCCATTCGCGAGCAAGCCCGCTCCCACAGGGGAGTTGCGTCTGAAACAGATGTTTATGGCAGATACAAAACCTGTGGGAGCGAATTCATTCGCGATGCGGTGTGTCATTCAGCCCAGATGTTGAACGTGCTGGCCTTTCGCGAATGAATTCGCTCCCACCGAGCTTGTATTAACCCTGTGGGAGCGAGCTTGCTCGCGAAAGCATCACCGCATCAAGCCAGCGCCTTGTCGCTCCACTCGCCGTTCACCAGGCGCTTGAGGCCCAGCGGGTTGGCGTTTTGCAGGGCGGGAGGCAACAGGCTGTCTGGCTGGTTCTGGTAGCAGACCGGGCGCAGGAAACGATCGATCGCCAGTGTACCCACCGACGTGCCACGGGCATCGGACGTTGCAGGGTATGGGCCACCGTGAACCATGGCGTCACACACCTCGACACCGGTCGGGTAACCGTTGACCAGGATGCGGCCGACTTTCTCTTCCAGCAACGGCAACAGCCACTGGTACTTCTGCAGGTCGTCCGGCTCGCCGATCAAGGTCGCGGTCAGTTGACCACGCAGGGCCAGCAGCGCGTTTTTCAGTTCGGCATCGTCTGCGGCTTCAATGACCAGTGTGGTCGGGCCGAAGACTTCTTCCTGCAACAGCTGATCACCGTTGAGTAGCAGGCTGACATCGGCCTTGAACAGCTGTGCCTGTGCCTGTTTGCCTTCCTGCGGTTTGCCCGCCAGATGGGTGATGCCAGGGTGCGACAGCAGGTGTTGGACGCCCTTGCTGTAGCTGGTCAGGCCGCCCGCGTTGAGCATGGTTTGTGGCGCTTGCCCGCCCATGTGGGTTTGCAGCTGCTCGACGAACGCCGAGAACGCAGGCGAGCGCAGGCCGATGACCACGCCAGGGTTAGTGCAGAACTGGCCTGCACCCAGGACCACGGAAGCCGAAAGCTCGGCGGCAACGGTTTCGCCACGAGCCGTCAGCGCGCCCGGCAATACGACCACCGGGTTGATGCTCGACATCTCGGCGAAGACCGGGATTGGTTGTGGACGCTCGGCGGCCATCTTGCACAAGGCGTTGCCGCCGTGCAGCGAACCGGTGAAACCCACTGCCTGAATCGCCGGATGCTTGACGAGGCCTTCGCCCACGCCGTTACCGAAGATCATGTTGAACACGCCTTTTGGCATGTTGGTGTGTTCTGCGGCGCGAATGATGGCGCTGCCCACCAGGTCGGCGGTCGCCATGTGCCCGCTGTGAGCCTTGAACACTACCGGGCAGCCAGCAGCCAGTGCAGCAGCGGTGTCGCCGCCGGCGGTGGAGAACGCCAGCGGGAAGTTGCTGGCGCCGAACACGGCGACCGGGCCGACGCCGATGCGGTACTGACGCAAGTCGACGCGCGGCAGCGGTTTGCGATCCGGCAGGGCCAGGTCGATACGCGCACCCAGGAAGTCACCCCGACGCAGGACTTTGGCGAACAGACGCATCTGGCCGCTGGTACGACCCCGTTCGCCCTGGATGCGACCGGCAGGCAGCGCGGTCTCCTGGCAAACGACGGCCACGAAGTCATCGCCCAGCGCGTCGAGTTCGTCGGCGATGGCGTCGAGGAATTCAGCGCGGCGGGCAGGGCTCAACTGACGGTATTCGTTGAAAGCGCCCTTGGCAGCGAGGGCTGCGGCGTCGATTTCTGCGTCGGTGGCTTGGCTGAAGCTGAAAGGCAGGGCTTCACCAGTGGTGGCGTCGAGGCTCTTGAGCGTCGATTGGCCGAGGCCGCTGCGAGCGCCTGCGATGAAATTCTGGCCGAGGACATTAGGCATTGTTGTCTCCTGGGTGAGGGTGACGCGAAGTTGACGGTCATCGTACAACCTAGTTTGCATGGCCGCAATGGAGGGTGACGAACTGGATCTTTGCAGGCGTGGGGCGGACGGCGAGTTCTTGCACGCGAAGACGGTGGTTCAGTCTTGGAGATTCCCGCTGACTGAACTGGCCCTTTCGCGGGCAAGCCTCGCTCCAACAATGTCCCGGTTTTTCAGTCAGACAGCCGGCTCGCGGGTTACGCGCTTGACCAGCTTGCCAATGCTCAGGCCCTGCAACAGGATCGACGACAGCACCACTATATAGGTGATGCTCAGCAGCAGGTCGCGCTCCGGGCCCAGCGGTAGCGCCAGTGCCAATGCGACCGATACGCCACCGCGCAACCCACCCCAGGTCAGAATCCGGATGGTGCCGCGTGGGACGCTACGCCAGCGCCGCAGCAGCAGGATCGCCGGGGCCACCGTCAGCAGCCGCGACAGCAGAATCGCCACGGCCAGCAGACCCGCCGCCAGCAAGTGCAGCCAGGAGAAGGGCAACAGCAACAGTTCCATGCCGATCAACGCGAACAGCAAGGCATTGAGCATGTCATCGAGCAGCTCCTGGTTTCTCCTAATCAGCATCTGTTGTCAAAAAAGCATAAGCTTCTGTTTTATATGGTTTTCTATTGCTTTCGACTCAATGCTAAAAATGACAACTGGCATTTTCCCATCCGAGAACACAGCCAAATCTACCGCATGGGTAGATACGGCGAGGCGCCGCCAATACAGCGTGTTGAACTCAGCACCGCTGCGAGTGCCTAGTGAGAAATACACAAAGTGTTTCTATTCGAAAACTTACCATCTGGTAAGTAGTTCAATAAATAGCAGAAGGTAATAAATAGTCGCGTTGGTATCAGCGGAGAATCAATTTCTGCCCTATGTTTAGCTAGGTTGTTCTAAGTGGATTGAAGGATTTCGTAGGCTTTCGTAAATTTTCACTCATAACGTAAATACATACCTTCGTTCTCAAAGTTACTAACAGCTATAGCGCCGCTAAGTACCAATAGGTAATGTTCAAGGGGAGTATTTCGGAAGATGGATAGATTTTAAAATAACGCTCACTTGTCATAACGGTCGTACCCTGTTTTCATAGATTAAAAGCAACAGGGGTGCGTAATGTCTGTAATAGTAAATAGTAGGTGGTTGCAAGCTTACGAATTTAGGAATTTGAGCCAAGAAACAATAACCGCTCTATGTGCGACGTATCCTGATGATCAAAATTTCTTGACATCATTGAAGCTTCTCGAGTGCTACTGCGATATTACAGGGCAAAGGCTGAGCTCCTCTGCAATGAATACCAGTTGTGCCGCAGAACTCATTGCTGGGTTCTGTGGGAGCATGGAGTCGGATGGTATCGTTGGCATTGCCGCTGGGACAAGATTCGCACACCTCAGAAAAATAGTAGCTGCCTGTCGCAATGCGGGTATGAGTACAGATTGGGAAGCCCCTGTTGGGCCTAACACTGTCAATCCTTATTGCAGGTCTGTTTGGTCAAGTCACTCGGCCTGTCTGGATCTGCTTGCTGTGGAATACTGGAGTGCTTGGCCGGTTGTTCATCGCTCAGGAGAAGTAAGTGGCCTTCGGCTATCCAACTTATGGAATTCGCATGGCCACAAGTTCGTGCGACAATTTCATGAGCAGTGCAGCATTCATATGCTCAAGTACGCAAAAAATGGCAAAAATTTTATAAATGAATTTGCTGTTTTTGTCTCCTCAAATGCTGAGCTTTTCCCTGTTGATTCTTTTCGTGATCCGATTCAGTTATATATTTTATTTAAAAGCTATCGTAAATATTATTTCGATCAAGCTACTGTTAGGAAGTTAAATAAGCCGGCCCGACGCAGGGAATGGAATAAAGGCGTGCTGTTTATGGAGGAGACTTTCATACATGGACGAATCTGGGCCATACCCCCAGGAGGGCGATTGCCTCGCGTAAAAGCAACCAAAACAAGTGGTCGCGAGGCAAATATTAAGCAAACGAAAGATGGGTCATTAGTTCGTCATAAGTTGATAACACCCGTCCCTTTGCATCTTAAGGATAATGATGCAATCGAGCGTCTGCTTTCACAAGTAGAGTCGGACTTTTGTGTGGTGACTGGCTGGGCGCGTGCGCGCATTGCGGAAATGGAACTTGCGATTAATGTACGTAATCAATTAGCTGTGGATGGCCAAACGATTGATTGCTCCGAGCGTGAAATTGGCAAGCATCTAAGTCTGAAAAATATTTGCGCGACTTATAAAGAACTTGGGTATAACGCGCCCATTCAACGATTTGTAAAGGTGGCTAATCAGCGCGACTTATACAAATATTCAGTTTCTAGTCTAGGCAAAAAATTATGCATACCCAGCGCGGGGGTACTGTTCGCGCATCAAGTCTTGTTGGTCGCAAAGCACCCAGTAATTACATCCAGATTTATATCTGAGTTAGATTTGTATGATGAGCGTGGAGATTTAAAGGGAGTTGTAACTGATGGAGAAGTTCGGTACCTAGTAGGGTACAAGCGCCGACGAGGTCAAGTGCTTGCTGAGCAGAGAGTTATGCTAGATCAAGAGTCGTCGCACGTGATCGATCAAGTTCTGGAACTTACTTCTCCCTTACGTGAGTTTTTACGCTTGCAGGGTGATGAAAATTACAGAAAGTTGTTTTTGTCAAGTGGGCTTGCAGTTGCGTATCCCAAAGTAGCCTGTATACCGTTATGGACTAAATCCAGCTTTGAGAAACACCCTTACTACAGGGCGAATATTCACTTTCAGTTTCACCAGCAAACCGATCTCAGAGATCAGGATCTAGATAGCTTTCTTTTCGAAGTGACATTGAACAGTGTCCGAGCAACAAGCGCCGTAGTTGAATTTATAAAAAATCCTAGCCCCGCAAACCTAGCAGATAGCTTAGGTCACGAATCGTATGACCCTGACTTAGCCTCTAGCTACCTTCCTGATGAAGTTCTAGATTATTTTAAAAGTCGTCATGTTCGCGTATTTCAGCGCTGGTTAGTAGGTCACGCCATGAAAGACAGCGCTATGTTATTCCAAGCTACGTCATTCCAAAATATGGACGAGCTCGAAAAGTTTATCCGAAATAACGCATATGGGGATATTACAGGGTATCTCAAGGATCCAGAGGGAGTGTTTTCTAAAAAAGAGGACATTGGGAAAATTTATATTGCAGTTAGTCCTCAGGCACTAACCGCCCTGGTGTCCCTGTGTGTTTGCATTCGCACTGCCGAACGTCCACAAGAAGTATCGCCAAAGGCACATTATTGGTCTCGCTTGGGTGAGTTGACGATTAAGGAAATCATGTCTGGCTATGACGAACTCTTGAAATCTTACGTTCTATATGCGGAAGCGAACGTCGATAGCGGGGCTATGGACTCAGTTATTTATGAAAATTAAAGAAGCGGAAGAAGATTTTATCCCTGTTGACTTTGACTTTGAATGGCAAGAGGCTCCATGGCTCGGGAGTGATTTCAGTAGTGACTGTTGGTTGCTTTTTGGATCATTAAGTGTCGACTGGCGGGTCAAAATTGATGATGGCTCATTTCTGACTGATAGCGGGAACATTCAGCTTTGCACAGGTTTCAAAGCTGCATTTATGCTTTTTATGAAGGGTGGATATGGGTGGTACGATGCTTCGCCTTCATATGATACTTTGAAAAGGAAATGTCGCGCAGCGTTGAGCGCTATTGACCTAATGCTGATTCACGCGCCTCACCTTCAACTATCGAGGGTCGGACTTGCTGGACTTACGGCGTCGGATCTTAAAGGGCTATTGGAGCAGCTGGCCTCTCATCCAAGCCGGGCAGAATCTATATATCAGTGGCAAAAGAGTGTGCTGGAGTTTGGCCGCAAGATAGTAGGTGAAATCAGTCCGGCCAAAATAGCTGCGGTACTGGAAGCCAACCCGTTTTTGGCGGATACATTGGAATTGGACGTGAGAGCTGGTGTTGTCCTACCCTCTCAACAACAATTATCCGAGATGCGAGCGGCGTTCTATTTATTAGGTTATTATCAAGGCTATAAAAGATCTGGGTTTAGTTTAAATTCGGCTAAGCTGAGTAAGTTGTTATATGTCAATACCCTTAGCGGATGTTCTACTCCGAAACCAGCCTTGCCATTTTTTAACTGCATGAGCGAATGTGTTAAATATACTCGAGAGTTCGATGGTGTCCCGGTAGTTACCGGAAACGGAACCTCCATAGGGCCTACCGCATTGGCGATGTACAAATCCTTTTTGAACTCGCTTAGTGGTCTGCCGTTGGTAGGTTTGCCTGGCCCCTCCAGCATAGATGTTCAAGAGTTCGATTCATTTCTTCCTAAAGCGAACAAACTTGGTCGATATAGGACGTTGCCTGCTGACTTGGCATTTAAATTACTTAGAAATTCCATCGAGTTTCATCTTGGCTGGGGCGGCGAAATCATCCAGGCGTTTTGCCGGTTGGCCGAGCATGCCACAAAAAATAATATTCTTTTTAATAAGTTGTCAGACAAAGTTGTTCAGGATCTTGTTGGAGAGAAGTTAAGGCTATTCGGGGTAAGAACTTTAGGTTTGAGTACGTACGCATATCATAAAGGTAATACGCCATTCTACAAGTCAACTCCTGAAGATCATTATGTCAGTCTTAGATCTAACCACGGTCTAATCGAGCTTCTGATTGTCTACGTGGGGGCGGCGCAATTCAGCGTCGGGTTGTTGGCTGCTCGACGGCAGGATGAGTTATCGAAAATGCCCATCGACCAGTGTTTGGATGTCACCCGAAGCTGGCTCGTATTTGATAGAGCTAAAAGCACCGTTGGGCTTGATGGTAGGCGGGATACAATTGCTCGTCCGCTAGACCCAATAGCAGTAGCAATGCTTGATAACTTGCTCACGATGCAGCGTCGTCTTAAAGAGTGCGGATACATTCCCGAGTTAATGACAGCGTTTTCGGTGCCTCCACTGCGTGGTAGAAGCGGACTTTTGGACGGTAACACAAACAACATGAATGTCGCATTTGACATGTTCTGTGATTATTTTGAAAGCGACAGGAATCAGGTTGGTCAACGCTATTATATACGGCAGCATCAGCTAAGGCGCATGTTTGCGTTACTATTTTTTCACGCCTATGGTGTAGGTGGGCTCGATACTCTGCGGTGGATGATGGGGCATACTAATCTGGCTCACTTGTGGAATTACCTTACCGATGTGACTGATGGAGCGAGCCTTCGAGGAGCCGAGGCTCAACACATAGCCAGGGAGATCCGCGCTAAAGACGACAGTGATTATGAAGACCTGCGGTCTATGCTTAGTGAATATTTTGGTACTACATACTTGTCAGTTATCGATTCTGAAGATCTAGAAGATCGTATAGTTTGGTTGATGGAAGAAAAACAGATCACCGTTGTACCGCAATTTCTCCGTACTGCAACGGGTGAAGTGTGCAAATTGTTAGTACATGTGACTGGAGATAAGCCGTGGTTGCTCTGAAGCGAGAAAGGATACGCGAGTCGATTTTAGCGCTAAATAGTTTGCTCCGCTTAATTTGCAAAAGTCCGGAAGCTTATCGACTAGATACAACGCTCGCATCAGCTCTTGTCAGCCAGGGAGCTTTGGCATCTTTATCTTATTGTTACTTGCTTGATGGTGAAGAGAAAAGAATTTTACCCCTGAGCCTCAATACTGTAAAAAGACAAGCTGACGTTTTGATTGATCAAGGTGGCTACAAAACATTAGATAAGCGTAGGGTTGAAGCGCTCAAAGCCATTACTCGACAGGATATACATGAAGCTCAACCGTCTAAACGCACCAAGGTAGGGTTGCTTGCTGCAGTGGATTCGTTGGAAGAACTTGTGAATAGCCATCGCCGCTCAAATTTTCGAATCCTACAAGGCCTAAATCGTAGTGTGGATGCTATAAAGACAATTAGAGACTGCGAGGATCGGGAGTTACGTAAAAAAAGAGCTGCGGATGCCATAAAGGATATTTTGGCAATTTTATCCATCAACGAATCTCCATTTGACGTTCTGTTGTCTAGTTCCGTTGTTACTCCTATCCGTCTACCCAAGTCATGATGCCTAGGCTTGATGGGAAATTGTGGACGGTGCTTCGTCGTTTGGAGGTATTCAGCCATTTTTCATTGAAAGATACGCCTACTAACCGAGATGCCAGTAATCTACCATTTATCCAGTGGCCAAATGGTGCGCCATGTTTGGTAGCAAACTTCTATATGTTGTCGCTGTTGAACCGACGTTCTAGATTCAATAGGCCGTTGTCCCGGTTGGGGCGGAGGGCAGGGACTATTGGCACATATGCGAGCAAAATTACTATTATCGTCAGATACGTTTATTTTCTTGGTAAAGATTTTATCGATTTGACTGATCATGACTTCACTAACTTTGTAAATTCGTTAAGGCAGCCAGATCTTAGTGACGGATCTAAACGGTTACCCTTATCGGTTGGTGCGATAGGTCGAGAATGCATAGACTTTTTGATGTTTGTCGGGCGGCTTTACGAGAACACAGATTTCATCCGGGATGGAGGGATTATAAATATTAAAGAAAAGGTCGTTCGCAGAATTGGCCGTGATGGTAAAGAATATCTAACCTCATACTGGACTCATCATTCGCTCGCGGCATCCGGCCATGCAGGTGAAGAGCGTCGTCGGGATCCTATTTCTGAGGAAAATGTATCCCGGCTGAGGTCAGCTGTAGACATGATCGGGTCAAGTCGCTTTCTAAAATTAAGGAAACATGCTCTGCTTTCGGTTTTTAGCGAGCTCGGGCCAAGACGTATGGAAGCCAACCTCTTAACTGTGGAAGACGTACTCGAAGCAAGTTCTATGAAAGAACCGATGTTGCGGCTAAAAACACTCAAAACTGATTTAGATGAGGTTAGGTTAGTACCTGTTACCCACCAGTTAATCGGCCAGCTAACGGATTATCTGGTGCACCGCTCCAAGGTGGTTGATCAGACGATTAAGAAGTCTAATGATCACGGTTATATCTTCATATCGTCTCGTAGTGGTATGCCTTTAAGTGAGGACTCGATATCTACAGAAATCTACAATCTTCGCTGCGCGGCGGGTATATCTGAGCAAACATGTGCGCATATGTTTCGCCATGCGTTTTGCACCAGCTTGTTTGTTGAGTTCATTTCAAGGTACAAAATAAAGAGCCAGGATCAATTTGCTTTTATGTTGATGTCTGATAAAAATCTTCAATATAAGATGACAATGTGGACGGGGCAGAAAAGTATTTCCAGTTTTTTGCATTACGTCCATATCGCTTTCGAAAAGTTGGGTGTGTATGATCCCGAAGCTTCCTCCTTGCGTGCACTCAAAATAATGAAAGTTTATGAGGCTGAACGTGAGCGTCTCCACAATGAACTTGGTGCTTCGCTGAGTGTGTCGGATTATAAGGCGCAGGTAGCGATACTGAAGAAAAGATTACAGGAAGATCTAAAAAGTTTTGCAGGTGCGCGCCATGAAGATTTGAATGTTTGGAAAAAGGACTTCTAGACGCTATTTTATGAGCATATCCATCTGGTAACGCTGCAGCTTTAGTAAACTAAACCCTCCATCGACTGGTCTTGGTCTTCGAACCTGCAGCTGCTCCGCCCAAGCTAAGTTCACGCGCCGCAGCTTAATCCGAGGCGCCACCCCGGAGTACCAATGATCAACTTCCAGCGATTTGTAGCTTGGCTGTTCCCCGACCGCCGCTCCGAGCGTGAGAAAGCGCGTGAACGCGAATTCATCCGGGCAGCAAACAGCTTGAAGACCCTTTCGGTCACCGACCAGGGCGGCATGTCTATCGACCCCGTAGAGCTGCGCGACCAGATAGTCGCCTCGCGTGAGCAGTTGAAGCATCTTGTCCACAGGCCAGAAGCGCCTAACCGATCATTCAGAGCAGCAGGAGAGGCCCAGGTTGAACAGGAAGCGAGTTCCGCCGTTGAGGCTCCAGTGAGCACCATGGACTGTATCGAGGTGGTCGCTTGGCGTCGGTTGCAGATCGGCGCTGCTGTGCGCTACGTGTGTCTCCAGTGTACAAGTACGGGGCGATTCGCTGTCGCTACAGCTACCCTGTTCACAGAAGCCATAGAAAGTCTCCCGACTTGGGTCGACGGCAATACCAACAGGCAAGTTGCAAATGCACTGCTGAGAGGTGAACTCCATTGGTACGCGACTTTGAGGGAGGCGATGGATGCCTGGGATGCGGAGCTTTGATGACCCTGCGTTTTCAGTTGGGGCGTGCCCCTGCGGGGAGCGGCTGTCGTGCACCGAGCCCTGGGGGTGCCAAGGTCTCGGCCCTTCGGGCTTCCATCCCACACGCCTGCGCGCTCCGCTTGTCCAGTTGCATAACAAATCAGAAGTCTCCCCAAAAAGGGGCGGCCATAGCTCCTCGAGAGGTCACTGATGCAACAGTCACCATACGTAATACATCGCGAAATCCTCCTCAACGGCATGTATGGAACAGCCTATCTGCTGCAAGAGTTCGTCCTCTATCAGCTTGATCCTAGTAGGTACACCTTCGACATCGATGAGCATCGCGGAGGGTTCGACAGCGTCCACCTTCAGATCTATCAGAATATGAAGCAGTGGTACTGGGATAACGGCCCATCAAGCGCTGGCTTCAAAGACGTCGCCGAGGCACTTCAAGATAGGTACACCAGTCAAGCCCAGGAGAATCTAGGGGAGCTGTATCTCCTCCGAGCGATGCAGCCAAGCGATTTTCCTGCTGAGACTGGCGAGATACCTGCAGACTCTCATCGGCATGCAGTTGAGCGAGCCGAGCTGCTTCATAGGGTGTATGTCGGCAAAGGATTGATTGATGAGTGCACATTGCCAGCAGCTCCCACATACTGACCTCGAATAAATCAGAAGCGAGGCCGGCGATGTATGGCTCTTTTGGGAAGATGAACGCCCTGCCTGTGTTCAAGCAGAAGAGCGGGAGTGAATCAATCTGGGTGCCTCAAACTGAGTAGATCAGCCTTTTGAAGGCAGGTCAGAGGTGTTCAATAGGGTTCGATTCACTGACACCATGGCCCCCAGGTCGGCGGGTTCTCGACGATGTCGATTGAGGTGCTGAGTTCGTCCTGCATGTGTTCAAAAACCCTGTCGAGACTTGGATGAGCTTTCGACTCTCGCAGGGCATTCACTAACGCCAATAGCTCCCGCCCTTGAGCCACCGGCATTTGGATATCGCAATACACGGTGTCATCGCTGTCTCGTTCCACGTCTATTTCTCCGTCTGCATCAATCCACCTTGGCCTTACTGCAAGCAGCTCTGTGTGCCTCGAGGTGTTGCATCTCTGTTTCCCAGCAAGCCAGGAATTTATACCAGTCTGAGGCGTATGGCCCATCAACCAACCTGGTCGACCCGATGCTTGCCTGATGGAAACGCTCTCTCCAGGGTTGCGGAATAGTCCGCTCCAAGATGATGTCGATTCCGGAGATATGACGCTTTACCGAGACAGAATTACGAACCTCAATGAGCTCGAGTGGGTTATCGCTATAGGACGTGCCACTTCGCTCTTGTTCGTCGAGCTCATCAAGGATGGTAAAGAGCTCGGATGCATTTGAATCACCGGGGTGGAGGCTGGCAAGCGCCCACAGAGCCCTTCGCCTAGCGCCCTCAAGCTGACGGAGTTCATCGTGGGTCATTTCAGCCGCATCCTTGTTGATTTGATATCGGGCAGTAGCTATGGCGTGCCGCCTGCGGCGGAAGGCTGGCGAGAACTGAGCCACGGCTGCGCCGCGTCTCAGCCCTCCGGGCGCTCATCCTGCACGCCTGCGCGCTCCGCTTGCCTTACAGTTCAAATGCATTAGCTGCGTTGGGTGGATGTGGATAGAATCGATTATTGTCGGCAAGATTAGTCTCAGATCGCATGGTTGATAGCAGAGACCGACTCAGTGGACAGTGCTATCGAACTATCGGAGAAAATGGTGGGAAACTTGATAGCTTTGACACGGGACAACCTACATGAGCTCGAAGCTATCGAACGCCTCGCCTCGTTTCTAGGTACCGACCGATTCGGTGCTCTGGCTTTGCAGTTAGCTTACGAGTATCCGGTCAAAATCGAAGAACCCTACCAATCTATATCTAAACTGCGTCACAGCTCTATCATAGGCATGAGTGACGTTCCGTTTGAGTCGCTGCGCGTCGTTTGCGAAGTCGTTATTAACCGAGCTCCTGAACTGCTACGGATACTGTCATACCGTTATCGCCACGAGAATCGTACGACTGTACCCCACGGGCTTTGGTTAGCTCTTCTAGACCGGGCCCGTGGAGATATTTCTCTCATCGAACCTTCTAGCTCGCGCGCCGTTGATGGGCGCTTGTCTCCAGATGTTTTTGCCACATGCCACGACTTGATCGCTAAAAACCAGGCGATGCTTGACCAGGATTTCTTTCTCGCACGTAAGCGCGAAGGTTTATCAGCTAGCGAGGCCGTGGAGAGCTTAATCGCACACAGACAGGTCGCACACGATAACGGGAAGGATGCAGAGCTAAACAAGTAGCCTCAAGTCGAGAGGTCGCGGCATCCCTAAGACGCAATCCTCGGTTGTGCCAACATGCCCTGCTTTGTTACCGAGAGCTGTCCACATCTATTATGAGCTGTTCAATGCGTCTCTAGATCCTGCGCGCTCCGCTTGCCATGCTTATCCAGCCGTGTGATCACCTGCCTTCGGTTCGAGCGGACACCCAGGTTGAGCCAAATCCAAAGCTCAACGGGCGCATTGCTTTGTTGTAGCAGAGAGAATCCACCCGCTTTGATAGTTCAACCTTCGAAAAAAGCACGGCAGGCGTTCATCAAAGCAGTCGCGTCATGGAAAGCTCGGTGGTGCCTAGTTGTTGGCAGTAGGCGATAAATGTCACTAGCCGCCTCCCGGCCCACAAATACCTCCAAAGGCTTCAACTCGAAGGTGGGCATGAGATCCGCCGCCTCATAGAGGACGTCGAACCAAAAACCGTCCTGAGGTGAATCACTGCAAAGCACCTGGCCTGAAAACAGCTGATTCATTTGTTCCGCCACGGCGTGGGGTGTATGACCTTCCTGATGTAACTAATTTTGAGAGAGACCGTGCATGTCTTGCGCATCAAACGACCAGTGCATCCAGTAACGAGCTGGCTTGATAAGCGAGCTGAAGGAGGTCTCACTCGACACGACAGCGACTTCGATAGGATAGCTGTCGGGCGCTATTCCAGAGGCTTCAAAATCAATAAAAAAAGAAGGCCGTTCCACCTTGCTGCTCCTGTTTGAGGTTGCGATTTTCAGCGGCTACACCGACTGTTTGTGTGTTGGCGCCGCCATCGCTCGAACCAGCCGTTCTAGCTGTTAGCAGCCTGTGCAAGTCGATGGTTTTGCAGATGCTGCATCTCACGCTCCCATTCAGTCAGAAATTTATCCCAGTCTGCGGCGTAGGGCCCATCAGTAACTCTGGTTGATCCGATGCTCGCTTGCAGAAAGCGTTCTCGCCAGGGCTGCGGGATATCACGCTCCAAGATGATGTCGACTCCGGAGTTATGACGCATCACCGAGACAGAGTTACGAACCTCGATGAGTTCGAGTGGCTTATCGCTACAGGGGGTGTCGTTTCGCTCTTGGTCATCGATATCATCGAGGATGGCAAGGAGGTCGGATGCACTGAGATCACCAGGGTGGAAGGTGGCAAGCGCCCACAGAACCCTTCGCCTAGTTCTCTCACGCTTGCGGAGCAAATCGCAGGTCATTTCAGCCCCCTTTCACAACGCTGGCGGTGGTTTGGCGTGCCGCCTGCAGCGTCAGGCTGCAGTGAATCGAGCCCCGCCAAGGCGTGTCTCGCCCCTGCGGGCTCGCATCCCTCACGCCTGCGCGCTCCGCTTGCCTGATACTCGCATGGAAAGGAAAGTCTGGCGCAGCGAGACCGAAGCCGGGGCAGGTGTAACCGTGCCCTACGTACAGGATTATTACTTATGGAGCTTACTGAAGCGACTCGATAGCACTGCAGCTTCGGTAGTTTCCCAAGCTTCAGGATCAGACGTAGCGTTGAACATCACCCATGCCCTCCACAGGAAAAAGGCGGCAACCAAGCTCGACTCAATCACTGCAAATACCGTAGTGGTATACATATAATCTGAATTTTCCCCGAAGAAAAACAGCACTGGAAAGATCGAAGCGATCCAGCCGGCGACGAAAGTTAGACAAAATGCGATGGCCGCAGTGACCGTCAGGAAAATCGGGACTTGATATCTATACTGGGTTGCAAATGATTTCTCGCCGTTTTGCTTCGCTAGGCCGTACAAGATGCCTGTGTTTTTTTCTTTGTCATTGTTTCTTTTAAACAAGCCATACAAAGTTACACTCTCGCCGACCTCTAGCTCTTCGTAAAGCTTGTTCGACACTTGCAAATTCGGGATAACTGCACCGTCAATGCTGACTTTAGCTTTATGTCCGCCGTTCATTCGATCAACAGATCGAACGTAGTCAACTTTTCCTGAAACTTTCACGCAATCGAACTTCATGACTCACTATCCCTGCCTTCGCTTAAAAAAGTGGATCTGGTTCTTGCCAAGACGTCGCTCAGTGACTATTGCAGGCGGGCTTACGCGGGCCATAAACGTCGGACTTGATGAGCGCGTCTCCCATCGAGACGTCCCTGGCCGTGTCTTAGGTGCTGCTCTCATGACCAATCCATCACCAATCCAGACATCGCGCCGCTATGATCAAACGACTGCCTGGCAAACCATATGTCACGATAATATCACTATGGTCTGTTTATCGAAACACGCTTGCCGTGGCTCTATCCTCAGTTTTGAGGATCCGACTCATGCAGCTGAAAGATGCGCTGGCAGCGGCGTTGCGTGGGGCACGTGCTCACCAAGGGTTGGATTACGAGGATTTGGCAGGGGCAACGCACAGGACGTACGTCGGAATGCTTGAGCAGGCGCGAGCAAATCCGACGCTGGAGAAGCTCGATGAAATCGCTGGACATCTCGGTCTCGACCTCCTGACCATGGTTGCCCTAGCAATAGCGGCACAAGGTGATGAACTCCCATCGGCGGTTTTGCAACGTGCGGCCTTGCAAATTAAAGAATTCGAGATGTCCGGAGGGTGGCAGTTGGTGGTGGAGCAATTCAGTGATGGAAAGCTCATCAAGCGCTCCCAAGGTAAGCCTAAGCAGCCCCTCAATGCGGACTCAATCCGAGCCCTGAAAGCGCAAGGTCTTGACCGGAAAACAATCGCTGAAAAACTCGGAATTGCACGGAGCACTGTCCAAAAATACTGGTATACATAAATCTGCAGGTCATCGGCGATCCTTAGCCCGCGATGCAAGGCGATGGATTTTAACTCTCAAAATCCCAAACGACTTCATTCCACTACTTCCATTACGTGATCTCATCTGTGCTCGTGGCTGCGGTGTATCCTTGAGCGAGAGTTTGCATTGTCTCTATGAGCCGTGACGTATCAAGGAGAGTGGAATGGCTGAAATTGCGCGGGTGTCTGGTTAATGAAGCACGTCAGGCTGATTCGCCATGGAGAAAGTGCTGCTAATGCTGGCGAAGCTAGTCAGGATCACGCGAGCATTCCTCTTACGCTTAGGGGTATCGCACAGGCTCAATTAGTGGCCCTGTGGTTCACCAAGTCGCCGTCTTTGATCGTTGCCTCGCCGTTCTCCCGAGCCCAAGCAACGGCGATGGAGACGGCGACTGCTTTCTCTTCCGTACCGTTTGAAACCTGGCCCATCCACGAATTTACTTACCTTGAACCGGGGCGGTGTGCCAATACGACCGTTGCTCAGAGACGAGACTGGGTCGAGGCATATTGGGCCAAGGCAGATCCAGCGTTCAGGGATGGTGAAGGCGCCGAGTCTTTCCAGGACTTTATATCTAGAGCTCAGTCTTTCTTAGATCGACTTGCAGAGCATCCTGCCCAGGACATCGCGGTGTTTTCACATGGGCAACTCATCAATGCGGTGGCCTGGCTGATTGAGCACAGGCCGCAGGAAATCGATGGCCGAGCTATGGCTGAATGGCGAGAGTACGAGATCACCAACCACGTGCCCAATTGCTGTGGCTACACACTGTCCATACATTCAGACGATGGCGCTTGGAGAGTAAGTCCAGGCGAGCCGAAGGTACACGTGACTCAACGCGTACCGGGCAGAGTCTATCAAGCGGCTCGGGATCCCGGCCGTCTGCTTATTGAAGATCGTGCCGAAGCTCTCTCAGCTGCAGGCTATCCGATGCCAGATGATGATCCTGCTATGCAAGCTGAGCAAAGGCTGAAAGAGGCGAGAGCGGCAGCTCGTTCATCCCAGGTAGGTAGCGTTAGCGAAAACACTGGGGCTGTGCTCTCCGCAAGAGAGGTATCCCAAGCGCTAAGGGAGGCGATTTTCGGTCGAGCCGTCATGAGTAAGGTGGGTCATGAATCGTGGGACGAGATTTATGCCGGCCACTTTTTAGTGGATGTCGGGGGTTGGCGGATATCGATTTACAACGACTGCGATGAGCTCGACTACTGCGAAGAATGCGTCAGTTCGGATGGGCGACACTGGTCGTTTGACTCTGGAGGTCGCTTCGGCACAGATCCCATTGCGCTGCTGAGTACATGGGAGCATGAAACATTTGAGCTGCTGCTGAAGACGTTGTAAGGGCAGCCCCGTTTAAATGCCTGCCCTTTGATTCGAACACTCCTATTAGGTCAACGCCGCTGATCAAGAAAAAACGGCTGGCGTTTGTCTATTCGATCAGAAGCTTTCGGGAATCCCTGGCTACCTGGCTTCGGTGCATCCAAGAACCAATAGCAGTGAATCTTGGCTCGGGTGATAGCCACATACGCGAGTCTCATTACCTCCTCACCCTGGGCAAAGTCGTATGCTTTTGCTTCACCATTCATGACCAGCTTGGCCTTGGCGTAAGCCTGGTTGCGCCAATTGGACGAAGTTAGCTGCTCACAATCTCCAACGAGGAACACGACGTCGGCCTCAAGGCCTTTCGAGCCGTGGTAGGTCATAATACGGATTCGATCTGCGTGTTTTTCCAGTCTCGCTCGGTCTAGCGTGCTAGCAAGTTTTCCGGCTACCTCATCTAAGGTACTCCTTGATCGGGACAGCACCATGATCTCGTGTCCTGCTTCATAGTGCTGGTCGACCAAATCCACGAGACGCTGATCGTCTCGCTGCCACAGCTGAACGGGAAACTTCAGATCCTTGACGTCCGGATGGGCAGCTTCTCCGTGTTTATTCTTGATGGAGCGAGTGCCTTTCACGATACTTTCAGCTGCATCAATCACCATCTGCTGGGAGCGGAAGTTCTGCTGCAGCATTAGAGGCAGGGTATTGGGGGATGGAAAGTATTGTTTGAATTGCTGGAAAAACTTAGGCGAGCTACCACGCCACCCATAGATGCTTTGCCAGTCATCCCCGACCGCCATCAGTGATGGGAAAATCAATCCCTGAGAAGATGGGTATTGAAGACGGCGTAGACGTAGCTCAGTGAGCACGCCACGCAGCCAACTGATGGTATTCGCCCCACAATCCTGGAACTCATCGACGAGAGTGACCATCTGAGATTTCAGCACGCTATCAGGAAGCTTGCTGAAGTTTTCTTCCGCGTGCTCGCTGTACATCGAAAACATTCTGTTGAAGGTAAAAATACGCGGACTCTGTTCGGCTAGGAAGCTTTCAAACGCAGGCCAAAATAGGCCAAGCGCTTCAAAGAACTTGGCGTCCATATCTTTCTTGAAGAAGCTCATAGCCTTGACAGCCTCCGGCACATCAAGGCCTAGGTTCTCCAAGAAAGATGCGGCGCTATGAAACGCTTGCATGATCGGAGCAGGCCTGATGTCTCCATCAGTCTGATAGACAAACTTGGGGATCTCAGAAACTTCGCCTCGCAGCGTCTCGAGCGAACACAAAGCCTCCTCATAACTCGTGAAATAAAGGACGCGCTTTGAACAGAAGGCCCTAAAGAACAGCCTTCTCATATTCATGGCCAAGGGCAGCTTGGTCTTACCTTCTTCCACGGTCATGGTATCGGCTTCGGCCTCGCTACGGTCGATTCCCAGCACCACCAGGGCGTCTAAATCCTGAGCGTACCCATTGGCATAAAAAATTTGGCCATTCAGTTTGATGGGCTGCAGCTCGGTGGTCACCCCAGGCATTGGCCAGCGCCCTGCTTTCCGCCAAAGCGACTCAACGGACTCACAGGTCTCTGGATCGCGTCGAGAACAGCGCCCAAGCATTTTTAACCGTTTAGCATGTTCCGGGTCGTCTGGATTAAGCGGCTCTCCAATGCTGACTGAATGCTTCACTAACTCAATGATCAGCTCCCGGAAACGGTCGTGTTTCTCGAACAGATTCTGGTAGCACCGATTCATCAAATCCAACTGTCGCACGTTCAGTCTGATGTCCAGGAGATTCTCCGGCTCTTCGTCTTCAGCTGTTGCGTCTTTGCTGAGAAACTCAAATGCCTTCACTCCCTGTAGCATCGGCGACCATTTGAAAAAATCTAGGATGCGAGCGTGGAACGTCCGGACGAAGCTCTTGCCTATTTTCTCGTCCATGGGAAGCCCCCACTGCTTAAACACCTTGATGACCTTGGCGATGAAGTCAAAGCGTGAGTCTCGGGTGAAGGTTACAACTGTAATGTTGGCCTCGGGCACGTTAAGGTAGTAACGAAGCACAAGCAGTCGCAACACCATCGTCGTGGACTTGCCGCTGCCGGCTCCAGCAACTATGTAAGTCGAAGGGCTCCGAGAGAGGATCATTTTCCACTGCGGATCAGTAGGTTGCTGGTAGGACGGCAAATTCTTTTTAATATCGGAGCGGATTCTCTGCTCAAGCTCCTCAGAGATTGGAAATTCAAAGTGCTCGAAGAGGTTGATGTCCACCCCTGGTGCTACATCTGTCGGCGTAACCCCAGGCTTAAGCTCCAGTACCAGCTTTCCGGCTTCGAAACCTGTTTCATGACCGCTCTGATATCCTTCCTGATGACCTACTTCTAGTCCCTTTTCATGCCCTTGGCGTCGACCGATCTCGAGCCCCTCATCGTGACCGAGGATTTGTCCGTCTTCATGACCGGCTACATAGCCAGACGATCTACCAGCATCCCAAGAGTTGACGTCATGAGCTTTTATTGTCTGGAGCAACCATTGGGCAAAAGCATGTGCTCCCTTGGCCATCAGGCCCTTAGTGCGCATAGGCTGCGCAGGTACTGGCTTACTTTCTGATCTAACTTGAGAGGCCTTGCTCCCCGACTCATGTAGAGAACCCACTTAGCACCAGCCTTTTGCGATTTCCTATCGTTTCGGCAAGTCGCAGCTCACCGCCATTTATGGGATCTTATCAGGCTAAGTAGAGCTAGCGATGTGTCGCCATCGTTTTACGAGAGGCGGATCAAATCAGCCGACTGCGCTTGTGCGAAATTAGAACCAACTGATGGCGCTTTCGTATTCCCAAGTGCTGATATTGGACTGACTGGCTGCTAATACTGGATGTTCAGATCGAAACGCGCCAAGGCAAGCCTCATTACATCCCCGATCTCATTTCTACCAGCACCGTCGAACCGGTGTGGCTCGGAGCAACCATCTCCGTTTGTACTGCCTGCTGCTATGATGTTTTTTCAGCCTGACGGAGAAGTGCATCGTGACTGAATACTCGCTGCCAGATATTTTGGAAAGGATGTATCAAAACCAGCTTGCTCTAGAGGCAGCCTTGATGGAGTTGACCCTCCACGTCGAGGCTCACGGTCATGCGGATGTAGGAACTAACGTACGTGGTGCCCTGGAGGAAATCGGCGAAAACGCGGGCCACATAAAACAGGGCTTGGCGCGTCTCAGCAAGCTCCCATGACCCAGCCGCTATTTGACTTTGATCTCAAACGCGTGTCACGCGAGCACTACATAACCGGGAAAGCTGCGATCAATTTTCCGCGCCCTCAAACCACCACTGGGGGGTGGCACTTCCTGTCGTACTTTGACCGGGAGGCTGGGGTGGCCAAGGTGTCACTGGCGGGTATCCACTATCCTGATACCACCATTTTTTTTGGCGACGTAGGCATCATTGACGTCACTAGCCACTTGGTACAGCTCGGCTGGTCTGTAGACGGTCGGCAGCTTTACATGGCGGATCACTACAGAGCCACCGCCGACATGATTGCGAAGTGGGCACTGAGCGAGTCCAGGCACTGCAGTGTCGAGATCGCCGAGTGGTTCCCTACGGAAATGGACAGGCAACGGTTGCTCGACCTCCTAGATATCGGAAGGCCGAAGCTGTGTGTTCTGAGTAGGCAAGAAAAGGTAGACGCTTGGCTGCGCTCGTGGCCTCTCAATTAGCCACGATCACGTGGATCCCCGAGGCAGTCATCTACGCACCATTTGGCTACAACTCGAATTAGCGTTTATTAAGGAAGCTTTTAGGCATCCAAAAAGGCTTTTGATTCGCTCCAACAACCCAAATTGACATCGCGTCTTCCGGGTTATTCATAACCACAACTGGAATCTTCGCCTTTCCTTTTGTGCATAAGGCTTGGGCTTGGTCAAAGGTTGAAACATCCGCATTCGAGCGAAGAGCATCAATCATTTCCTTTGTTTGCCCTTGATATTCTGGCTCGCCAGTCTTCGGTGAGATGTTCGGTAGCTTTCCGGTTAACTGGTAGGTGGCCGACACAAGCCCCAATAGAGTAGCGACGTATTCCGAAAGATCTTTTGTGGGACATGCAAAGTAAAATTCGCCCTTTTCTATATAGGTGATCACCTTTTCTCCGGCGTCGCAGGAAGCAATCGAGCATGATTTGCTCAAATCTGTAGCGCTGGCTATTGGCGTCAGCATTACAGCCAGAAGAAAAGTCCATTTATTCATGAGGCACCAAAAGATAGCTGAAAAGATAACAAACTGGACGGAGATTAGCGCTAACACCGCAAATACCATTATTACGCTGCAGGTAGTGAAAGCAGTAGGCCTTTTTTAAAGCCTAGACTTGCGAGTCTTAGCAGACATAGCAGCTCCGCAGGGCTTACAGAACGGCAAGATGGCCCGGATAGACTCAAAATGCTGGAGGTTCCCATCCATTGAAGTGTTTCAACGCGTCCAAATCCCCGAACAGATCTTTCGCTTTAGCCAGCCGCTCGATAATCACATTCCGTTCATCATCTCCGAGCCTACGCGCGGATCTCTCTATATCGTCAAAGAACGCCTGAATGCTGTTTACCTTTGCCCAAGTCTGAATCACAGCTTCTAGCTGCTCACGGCTATCCTGGATCGCCTTGAGTCGACGTTTTTCCTCTTCTTTTCTTTGCCACTCAGCCATCTGCAATTGGTGCTTCTGCCGTTCGAGCTCAGCCCTTTCTCGCTCAACCTCGACTTTTTTGGCAAGTCCTGGGGCTTCAGCAATCAAGAATTTGACGATGCTTGGGATTTTGCTGACCAAATCACCAGGTCTGTCCTCGATCCAGCGATGAATCCAATCTACTCGGTAGTAAGGGGAATAAACCTGGAGGCAGAGGCGACCGGTAGGCATGTCGGTACTCATTACCCAATCATTGCGATAAGGAGAGCGACGTTGATTGGCCGGAAGTGAACTTAGTCGAACGTACTCCTTGTCTACATACTTGACCTCGACGTACTCACTGATTTCGTAGATGGTCAAACCAAAAGCTATGGTTCCTATATAAACCACGGTAGGACGTTGCGGCTGCCACAGCGAAGGATGTATGTACCTCGTTGAGGCCTTTTCCCTATGATCAACTGACTCACGATTCAAATACTTAGCAGGATCGCTGAGCGCTACTGCAAGACCTTCTTTCATCAGAGCCAAGTAAAACTGGTTGGCAAAACCTACCGCATGGGCTATCCCGGTACGACTCACAATTAAATCCGCCATGGAGCGTTTTGTGGGCCGTAAATAACCGTTATCGCTTTCCCGAACCTTCTTAAAGTGCTCTTCAATATCTAGTAAAAGTGGGTGCCTGCGAGGCAGTGCAGCAGGAATTGGAGATATTTTTCGGTTCGTTTTTTGACGTTCTTTTGGCAAAGATCGCGAAACTTGGAGAGGCGCTCCATTTCGACTCCACGCAGTCAAATCGCCAGGCCGGGATTCGGGCAACAATGGACGCGCTTTAGCTTTGCCCGCTGCGACTTGAGCCCAATACCCCACCGGTGGACGAGGAATATTTAAACTGGTGAAAACTCGAGCCAAATAGCTTGAAGACACACCATATCGTTCGCCGATTTTGGTCATAGGAGCCGACCAAACCTGTTCATAAAGGGACTCTCTTGTCACGACATCTTCGGACAATTCATCGGCTGAAGTGCGAACCTCGGATGTGTCTTCCATGGGCGAGAGCTTTGGTCATTTGGTGGGTGTTTGGATAATCATAGCCCATGCATTATGACGATCCAGGGCGATGGCTCGTACACCGCAAGGGGCGGCAAATACATCTACTCCCCTGCCATGGGCAATGGTGGTCACCTGATTTTGAGCAGACACCATCGGCGTTGTGTCTAGGATTGGGTAGGGGTGGTGAGGGGGCCACATTCCCGGCTCTGCTGACCAACCTTAGATTTCGACAGGCTTGGGAATGGTTTCGTCCCGCATTTAGGTCTATGGCGACCGCTTAAAACTACGTGAGCACAATCGCTCTTAGTTTTCAGCTAGGTAGGCTGGTTTCCCCTTCGCGTTCCAACGACGCAACAACGAACGGAATCTATAACCTAATGCGTTTGATGCAGGTGTCCAAACATAGTTTGGACACCTAGCCCAAGCCTATTCTTTCCGCTTATGCCTTAGACGAGCTACTCTTGCTTTAGCAACAATGGAAGAGTAAGCGACGCAGAGATATATTCCGTTCGGCTGCTCTGCCAAATCGAGTAAGTGCTGACCGATGATAGTGGGATCAAAACTCTTAATTGCCTCAGAAGTTAACGCATCCAGATCCGGGAACACCTTCTCTGGATGATCCAAACCGTCAAGTTGGCTGTCATTCAAAGTAGGGGACTCAATTTTCACCGAGGAGATAATGCCTGTTTGTTCAACTGGATAGGGAACTTCCTGTGAAACAGGGGATAGCGGTGTATCTTCTGGCAGAGCTTGTTCCGCAATATAGGCATTTGATAGCTCAAGATCCTCGAACATATCAGCCGTATTACTCGTATGGGGTAATGCCTGAACAACCCTTCCAACGCTGCCCATCAATGAGGGGCGGGTGCGGATTAGTAACGTTTGACCCCACCCACACGAAAACCATTGCCACACAGCAGCTTTCTGCTTACCAAGATGTGGATCACCGATAGGCGTAACGTCTCCCAAGCCCTGAAGCTGAAAGCCGGAGTCCGTCGCAGTTAATGAATCAATTACCGCTCTCGGAGCTTGCCAATAGAGCATGTCCGGGTAGGAGAAGCTTTTTACGAGGTGTCCCTGGCTAATCGAGTAGAGACGCTGCGCCTCGCTTCGGACATAGGCCTCGTCTTGGATCTGTCCCAAATAGCGTGACTCCGGTTGAGCAGCTCCTATTAGCGCTCCCGCCATCGTGGCTATAGTGTCTGTATCGCTGTTCAAAAGATTCACCACGGTCTCGATGATCTCTTGAGAGCCCACACGTTGTCCCAAAAGCGCAGCGACGTTTGCGAAAAGAGCGCACTTAAGCCCAGACCCACGCTCTTCCTTACTCAATCCTTTGTCGCTACTCACTATTCCATCATACAAGCTTGCTGGCGTTTCGGATTTGCGGGATAGCCATTCAACTGCGTTCCTGACAGACCCCTCCCACTCCGCTGCCACCTGCTCCACCGCCAATTCAAGCGACTGATTGCTCGCCTTTTCCCATGTTGGCACCCAGAAGGTAGCGAGCTCAGGATCAGTCTTGATAAGTGACGGAATACTTCTGATATCGTTCGTAAATAACGACCATTCGGCCTCGGTGGGTACTCGACCATGTTCTAAGACGTGGGCTAGTGAAACCGCGTGTACCACAGCACCAGCGATACCCCGCATATGGCCGTGTGTACAGATAGAGTTTCTAATGACATCAACCAAGTAGGACGGTTTATTGCGCAGATTTACAGCAGCCCAGACATGGGGTTGCACGCGCATAGCTGCGCCGTTGCCTCCCCCGTTTTCATATCCATTAAAGAAATTACTGAACCAATTCGTACTGCGATTACAAAGTGAGGTTGCCGCCGATTTGCTTCCGCGACCAGCGCCCAGTGCATATATCTGCCAGATGGGCAGCTCTATTTTTGCAAACGCTTCGACGTCGAAGTAGCCCTGTCCTGAGATCGCTCGGCAAGTCGATAGCCGCAATTGAGTATCGTCGGAGTACGCCCCTGCAGGTAGCATCACCTGCGCGCCAAACCTTCCACCGACCATGCGAGTCCATTGCTCTGTCCGCGTCGCACGTCGGTGCCCCAGGCGCTCCTTGACGAGTTGCTCAGAAGCGAGCTCTGTTGGAAAGCCGAGAGCATCGCCATAGGCCGCCCATAATGCGGAAGAGATTGTGCGTTTGAGCCTATTTTCTGACATTACTGTGCTCACCTGATTCCTTCAAACAGCTCTGGTCTGACCACGACCTCGACATGGGGATGATCCGTTGCAGCCATCTGACCGGCAAGCTCGTCCGAATCATTGTCGCAACGCACATAGATGCGTTGCAAATATTCCGTCGAAAGCTCAGCGGGATAAAGAATTTCGGCTTGGCAACAGGTAGGGTGGTTCACTGGATGCTCGGCAGACCTGCGAGCATAATTCCCCTGATACTGGTGAGTAATAGGCTGAAAAGCCGCCTCTAAACCGGGTAGGCCGCGCGCACGCTTTACTCCAGAGCAGATATTGTTGGTCGTCGTGAACCAGACGTTGTCATGCAGCATGGCTTCAGGAGAAAAATCGAAAATGCACCAGAAAAAATTCTTTTCTCTGTGCCAATTGCTTGAGCATGTGTTGAAAAACGTAGTGTTTATACGGCTGATCGAGAGATTCGCGTAGTCTAACCAGGCAATATCCTTATCTCGATTTTGCGCATTGGGTTGGAAAATATGTTTCAGTTGCTCATCTGCATTAAGGCGCTTGCGAGACTTCAATGCCTTAGAGGCGAATATCCCAAGGGATCCCCTATTGGTAGTGAAATGTACAACCGATTCAATTCCACGTTCTCTATTAAAGCTCTCGATACTCATGCGTCCCTGCCATCGTAAAGATCATCATCAACGAACTGCATAATATCCGGAGCATCTGAGGGTACAAAACCGACCAGGACGCTCTCGCGAGCACGCCCCACTCCCATTGCAATCAGGCGTCGCAAACGAGCCGATGGCTCATGCTGAGCAACGTCGATTTGACCCTCTTCCTCAGGGATATCAACCTTGAGCAAAGACCCATCCAACCCGATCATAATGACGTGATCGAATTCAAGCCCCTTACTGGAGTGAAGAGTGCACAGGGCAATGTTCTCCGTACCCTTCGGCCAGTTGGGAGCGCCAGTAAGAGTAACAAAGGGAAGGCCCGCCCGATTAAGCGCGGGGATCAAACCTTTAAACCAGCCCTTATAGTGAAGAAATGCCACAGACTGCTGCGCCAGATCGATGTTTCGCAAAAATTCTATCGCACCAATCACCTGGTTCGGATATGAACCCCTCAGCACAATCGGCTTAGGCCCCTCGCCCCTTGCTGTGCTGTAGTTAGGCATCGTTCCATTATCGTCGATAGGAAGGCCTGTAAGCATTGCGCTCGCAAAGCGAGCGATCTGCCGGGTATTTCGGTAGTTGGTCTGCAACGTATGGCTCTTTTCCGGGCGCAGATTCACTCCGACCTCGACCCATGTGAAGTTTCGGGAATAAATCCGCTGAGCACTATCCAGCACGAAGGTAACGGAGGCGTCTGCCGAACGCTGATTAAGCACTGCCCGCACCTCATTGGCTGAAAAGTCCTGTGTCTCGTCGACGACAATTACGTCGTACTGCTCCACCTGGGCAGTCGCCAGTCTGCAAGCCAAATCATTCCAATCCACCCTGCCGGTATCTCTCTTAAAGTCGAGATACGGGCGGATGACGCTGTCCAGAAGCACCTGTCGAGCAGGACGCTCCATGCGCGGAGTGATCCCACGGCCATCTCGGCGAGCTGATAAATAATCGTCGAGTGATCCAACATCAAAACGCCCTAGCACGTACTGAGCTTCTTCGGTCGCGAACTCGGCATCAAGTCCTGCCGCAACGGCGCGCCAACGTATATGCGCAGACGCTTCTTCAAGGTTCAAGATGTCCTTCGCATCCGTCAAACCCTTTGCCCATTTATTGAAGGTCGCAATCTCCAGCGAGATCAGGGGTTCCGAGCCTAGTTGCCGTTCAGTCAACTCGTTGATGTAGCCGCGAAGAGTTCGATTGAAGGTAAGCACCAAGACCTTCACTTGACGCGGCGCAGCCTGACGCCGAGCGCGATTCAAATAAAACGCGACACTTGTGCGAAGTTTTAATAGAGCAGTGGTCGTCTTGCCACTTCCTGCTGCACCACGAATTACGTCAACGCCTGAGGTCACCCGAGAGAACAGTGCTAGCTGCTCTGCGGTTGGGATAACGTCTATGAGAGCCTTCATCCACTTAAACCTTCCTTGGGAAAGGTAGGATCCTATCACCAAATAATGGCGATACACTGGCACGCATCAACAATTCGCTAGCCTCAAGACAGAGGCACTTGCCAATTTCACCTAAAGATAAATGAGGCGCATTTGCTTAAAGCCCGCTTCGCCCCCTAATTAAAATGCCCGTGGCAACTAGACGAAGGCGTAAAAAATGTGGGACGTTGCGGCAGCGCACGCTACTTATTCACTCCGGTGTGAGAGGACTGCTCTAGTTTGACGATTACTGCAGTAAGTGCGGGGACAAATGGTGCTGACCGGTGGAGACTCGAAGAAACTTGCGAATACTTGCGCGGCCATTTCCACGTTGGAAGGTAGCGACCACGTAGCGTGAGTTCACTGTGGTCAGTACCCAAAATCGGCCCTCGCGCTCCGCCTTAATGACGTCAGAAGTCCGGATCAGGTGACCGTCGCCGAACCGCCCATATTGGTCTTTACGGTTGTGACCAAACACGACGCCTAATCCAGCACGAGCCTTTATGGATACTCCGCAGAGATAGGCTGTTATCGGTTTGTCGAAGCCTTGCGCTTGTGCTTTTAGGATTCGTGCGAGATCGAAATCTGTATGTCGTTTTCCATGCAGATTTACATCAATTGTGTTCAGCATAATTGCGTTCCTTTCGCAGTCCGTATGGCGTTACCAGGAAGTCTTCACGGAACCATCTGTGCTGGTATCGTGCAGGATTCTTGGTAAATCTCAGGCTGTACGAATCATGTTGGCGTGATAGATCGGACGAAGGTTGCTCAGCACATCAGTGTTGAAGCCAGGTTGGTGAGAGCTGTGGTATTTGGAGCCGGTCTCCACCTCCAGCAGGCACACAACACACTCGTTTTGGTCTTCACCAAGCGTCACTTTGGTCAGTTTCTCCATCCGCCAAACTCCCGTGCCATTCATGTGAGCAGGTGTGACTACTTGCACCTCTGTGATGATCGTCTCCGCGTCCTGGGCAATCAGCAGTTGCTGAAGCCGTGGTTCGCTGTCGATCATCAGAACCGCCTCTGAAATTCTGTCCTCGTACATGGCCTGGACAGTTACGTGATACCAGTGATTACGAAGCACTTTGGATACCTGATGCCATTGGTACTGACCCTCACCGAACATGCCCGGTAGGCCTAGCATGTCGGCGTCGTGTGTTCTAAACATCGTATGTCCTTGGCCTGAAGGGGCTCCGATATAGAGCGCAGGTTAGAAGAGGGAGAAAACGTCTTTCAGGCTCGCGAGCTGTTCATGACCAGGGCCAATCAATACGTAAACAGAGTTTCTGGTCTCGAACGCAGCACCGTCGTGGAAACCGGTGCACATGCTTGAACGAACCCAATCGCCGCGTTCGAAACGGCCTTGGCTGTCCTCGGCCACGTTATGAGCAAACAGGATCATCGGAAGCTGGCCCGCTGCATGGCATTTGAAGAGTTCGTCGCGAGTGACTTCAATGCGAAATATTGTCCAATCTCGAACCAAGCAGTAAGGCTTTTCGGGAAAACGTTGGTTCGCCAGCGCTCGTGCATCAGAGCTGCTCGACAGGCCTTCCAGTGGTGTACGTGGCCCCTTCATAAAGTCGGGTTCTACGACGCTAGCCATAAGGCCTCCCCTCAGTAATTAACATCAAATTGACAATTCAACCCGCTCTACCCGCCGCTCACGATGGCTTGGCTGATCCACGACAGGGCTGCTTTTTCGTGGCCGTGGCGCATGGGTAAAGCTATTAAACCTCTAGATAAGCCCCAAGGCAATCATAACGAACCTGATTGGGCGTGTTATGACGCTTCTGGGTGTGGCTTTATCCTCGGATTTGGTTGGGGGAAATACCGATGGATGCGGCAGAAGCACTGGCTGTCGTGGTTCGTGGAATTCGCAGAGGCCAAGGGCTGTCCCAAGAGGACATCAACAATCTAGGGCGCTCTCATTTCAGCCGTATAGAGCGCGGAGAAGTCAGTATTGGACTCGACGTCCTGGTGAGGCTCGCCGGGATCCTAGACCTCGATCCGGCTACGCTCTTGCTGATGGCGACCTCCATGCAAAATCACGAGTCATTCAAGGACGGCCAGAAACGTCTTACGAAGCAACTCGCAAGAATTAGGAAGGCAGGGATCGATCTTGAGATTGAGTCGCAGGCTCGAACTGGAAAGCCACGTCCTGGGCGGCCAGCTCGTCCTGATGCGGCTAGAAATGCCATTGAGGCCAATCGATTGAAGCAGTGGGGAATTTCTGTTGCTGAGATCGCGGAAAGGTTGGGACTTTCAGAAGCGACTGTTCGTAGATATTTGAAAACAACCAAGCCCGAACAGCCGTGATTTTTGAATGACAAGCACCAGGCTGAAAATGTCCCAAGAAGGTTTGCTGTGGAAGAGTGCTATGCAACACCTTGGCCCCGTAGGGCTTTATCACATTGTTGTCGAACTATGGACAAAGGCAGAGCCGCCAGCCCGCGCAACCGTCGAGTACCTGGAAAGTCTTCACATTGGCAATGACGTGCTGAATATACTGAGAATTGCCCAAGGATCTGTCGTTGCGGTAGTACCTTACAGGCCACTAGAGCCAGACAGAATCGCGAACTATTCGGCTCACGCCGAGTATCTTGCCGACAAGTTATTGCGGGACATGCCTGTCGAAAAGCTGCCGCCCAGCTTGAAGGGTGCCAGGCTTGAGGTTGATCTAGGAATGTAGGTCGAGCGCCGGGTGATTCATACACGATTCCAGAGGACACGCTGGAGCAGCCATCCTAGTAGAATTCGTCGAGCTGATTACCGCCCCCTTTGAGATGTTCTATGAACTCTGAATTAACTGAAGAAGAAATGCGTCGTGCGTTATTCGGTACGCCCCGTCCCGAAGATCAGGTGTCTATTCCTTTAGTAGAGGAGCCTGTGAAAGAGGTAGTGCTCGCGAAACCGGTGGTCGCTCCAGCAGCCAAGAAGAAAGTGGCGAAAGCATTCACGCCCAGGCTGAGGGTCACGCTTATGGTTGGAAACGAATTCGAGGGGAAGATGCACGAGCTGATCCATGAGGCCGACACGCTGAGTTCGTTGCTTGCTGAGCAGGAGGCTGTGAAGTCTGCAAGGAAGAAGTACAAGTACGTGGAAGTAGTATCGGTTAAGTCGATGTAGAAGCCGCAGCCGGGCTGATGAGGTAGAACGTCGTATGCCTACCCGACAATCGATATGTGACTAATGACCAAGGCAGCAACCGAATCGGCCAAGCGCTCAGTACCAGGCAGATGTTGAGCGATTAGCTGATACATGGTTTCGCTTGCGTGACCCTGCGGCTTCGCCAGCACGCAAGTGTCGAACTACAGACCGGTTGCGCTACCACGTATATGTTGATGCTGGGCCCGCGTAGGTGGACAGATTCCTTATAAACTTGGAGGTGAGTTTTTTGCGATGAATCGTAGTACCTTTGCGCACATCGGAAACTATCGTCAGGCATGACAGGAATCAGACGTGGCAAAACTATCCATTCTGAAGCAAATCGAAAAAGATTACGGTGAGTTCTCTGCTATAAGAGAAAGCCGACCAAGTGATAAAGTAGCGCGCTTCTCTAGAGCACAATACGAAAAATTAGAGAAAATATTAGGAGTCAACGACCCCGTTGTTACCGCAGAATGGATCGCCAGGCACTATCTAGCATCAAAGAAAATTTCCCTGGCGGCTCTTTATTTCACACAGTCCGAAGCCCTTCTCAGCCAGGGGATGAAAAACCTTTCCTTTTATACATGTTATTATTCATTGTTTAGTGCGCTATCCGCCAATATATTACTTAATACTGATTTCCAACTGGATAAAGTAAGAGAAATCTCTCACAGCGCACTCGCGAGAGATATCGAAAACTATTATGTTAGAGTCGGGATTTACGATGAGGAGATTGTAAGACTGCTTGATGAGTTGCGCTTTTGTCGTGAGCTTTATAGCTATCACTTACCTATTTCAGGTGACGTAATACACGGCGAAACCATATTGGATGTTGACCGCTTGCACGATAGGCTTGGTAAAATCTTACCGGCTTGCCTTCAAGTTTCCGACATGCAGTCATATTTGTCCTATTACGCGTGGAAAAGTGCAGTTGGAAAGCCGTACGACTTTAGTGCGCAGCAAGTACCCGAGATTGATGAACTTTTTTGGTCAATTGTCACTCGTAACGGGAAATCTTCTCTCAGCCATCAGGATCGTGGGGACTATTATTTATTGGCCTATTTCCTGAAAAGTGGTCAACCGATACCAATTACATGGTATATCAATGAAAAGGTTCTGGAGGAAGTAGAGTGTGGTTGGGGCGAAGAATCCGAGACGGCTGGTTATCACATTGGATCAATTGCGCATTATTTGGCCAAGGTGACTGGAGCACTTTAATTAACTAATCTTTCCAGTGCGCCTCATCTGACCACATAGCCCGATTGTTATGTGGTTAGATTTTATATCAGCTCTCCCAGTTTTCAACTGTATGTAGTGCAGGATGGACTCTCGGTTTGTGCTGCTGATGCTATGTTCTCTGCCGCGATGTTAGCAAGCTCTGTTAGGCGCTCGGTCAACACTTGCTTCGTGTCATTCTGCGATGGTTCATTGGAAACCAGTTTAGCAAGGGCAAAAAGTGTCCCAAGGAACCTACTGACAAGCTGCTGGGTCTCCTGGTATATCTCAACAAAAAGCGCTCTGATTTGGTTGTCAAGGTCATTGCACTTGGTTGTTGGTTCGTTCCTGAGCCCCGCTAGGATAGCGATTAGCTCTTCTGCCTTGCCCTTGTCACTGATACCTGAGCGATCAATAACGCGGTTGTTGTAGATGCGGTCGAACTCCTTTTTATCGAGGGCTCTCCCAAACGTCTTTTTGTACCATTCGATCTCGACTATCACTCCCGCGAGGAGAACCCTGATTCTGTTGGAAAGGTAATCATCAACCGCTTCAGCCGTGTCCAGTCGGCTTTTTGCTCTCGGAAAAACCGTTGCATGACCTGAGGCCTTACCGTCCTTACGCTCGATGGAAACCTCACCGACACTGAACCCCATTTCCCTGGCCATCAGCCAATGTCCGAGTTCATGATGGATCACTCTATTGTCGTCCATCTCGTGGTTTGTTTCTGGTAACGCCATAACCATCTCCCTTGTCAGCCATGTCATCTAACATGGCGGCTGACATTGTGATTCGACTGATTACAAAAGCACTATTTGATCATGCGGTGATTGACTTTTCGATGCCAAATTTGCGGCCTCGACCTCAAGTTTTACAAGTCGCTCGTCACTAACGGCGAGCTCTCCACGGCTCCGACCTTCATTGATTACCAGCGTGGACAGGATGAAGAGCTTTTCCGAAAATGAATTGAAGATGTGCAGTGCTTCCTGATAAAGCCAGCTGAAAATTGCATGCTTTTGATCTTCAAGAAGGTCATAACTCTCGCTTGGTTCGCGTTCTATCCCACAGAGAACGATCAGCAGCTCTTGGAGCTTGTCGTGATCGGTAAGACGGGCTCCATCCATGACCCCATTTGCGTAGATTGCAGTGAGATGATCTTCCTTCCCATCGAATCCAGGGAGTTTACCGAACCAGTGAGCATCACTGATTACACCTGCACTGAGCACCATGATTCTTTTCCTCAGATGGGCAGCAACGTCCACAGCAGAGTTGAGCTTTTCTGTAGCCTTTGAGCGGTTTTTTGACAGACTGGTGGGTTGCCCAAAGCGCGTTCCTACGAATATCTGTCCAGTTTCAAATCCGAGCTCTCTGGCCATGAGGTGCTGAGCGAGATCATGAAGAATTATTCGATCTTCCTGCTGCTCGTTGGTCAGTGTCGGAAGTGTTGGTAGCTCCATTGTGCATCTCCTAGGCAATCTGTCAGTTTCAGACGATGTTTGGGCTTTTGCAGATCGCCGTGATTTCGTAAGTCATCCGCTTGCCTGCGACGGGAGGCTCAACCTCGTCGCCGACTCCTTTGTGAATCTGGGTTTTTGCTACCGGGGTGAGGTAACCCTTAGGTTTCTTAAATCACTGAATCAAGATGCTAAAGGTAATAGATAGACATATTCCTTGGAGCTAATTTTCATTTGAGGTGCCGGCACTTTAGCGTCGGATCGGTAGCTGATTATCGCCTGGTGAAACCTAAAAGATTCTAAGCCAGCCCGCGTTCAGTCATACGATCAAGAAGCGCTTGAGGGTGAATACGGTAAATGCCTACACCGACCCGCTGTGTGAAGTGATCATAGGTCGGGCTGCTAACCCCAGTGGTCATTTCCGAGTTGGAAAGAAGCACACCAGTGTAGGTTTCAGGAACGTCGCTGAAGAGTTGGATCACAGCTTGTCTCGTGACGACGAGCCCCTTGCCAAGACGACCATCAATTACCGCATCCAAAACATCCGCGCGAAGACTCATTTCGTGTTCCTTTTCTCTGAGGGTAGATGGCACCAACCTTACAAACCATCCGTATCTGAATATCCAAGAGCACAATCGCTAGAGAAGCTTGAGTCTCGCTCCGAATACTTACGTGATCGAGGAGCGGCAAAGGTTCGCTGGCTATTTTTGATGGCTAATGGCTATTCTTTCATGATTCTAACGCAAGGAACGCCCATGAAGCTTAATCCGCTACACGTCAAGATCGCTGGCTTGCTTGAGGGAAGGCTATTTCGAATCCCCGAATACCAACGTGCTTATTCCTGGACAACCCGTCAGCGTAAGGATTTGTTCGGCGATATCGAGGAGGCGTTTAGATCTGGGCGGGAGCACTTCATGGCAACATTGGTCGCCCTGGCCAAGGAGAAGGAGACCCGACTTATAGGCGTTGACGAGTTCAAAACTGTCGAACTGGTTGATGGCCAGCAGCGAGTAACCACTCTGATCATACTTATGAAGGCGATTGAAAAGGCCTTAGACAATGATGATGCTGCGCAAGCAAAAGTGCGACGTGAGTTGGCTGAGCTTCTTGTAAAAGGAGACGACCACTCTCTGATTCTGCTCCAGACAAACCATGATGCGAGTCAGGTTTTCACCAACTACATCCGCAAAGGGTTGGTGGAGGAAGGTTCTGCGAAAACCGCTGCAGACCAGAACTTGGTTGAGGCAGCCCGTGATTGCGAGCTCTTTGTGAGCAAATGGTTAGCTCGAGGAGCTAAGATCTTTGAGCTGCTGGTGACCATCAGAAATAAGCTAACGATCATCTACCATGAGATTTCGGACGAGGCGACCGTATACCGGGTCTTCGAGGTTCTTAACAGTCGCGGTCTAGACGTTAAATGGATCGACAAGCTCAAAAGCCAGCTGATGGCGTTGATATTTGAGCATATTGACGGCGGAACCCGCGATGAGGCGGTTAGTGAAATGCAAGATATTTGGCGAGGTATCTACCGGTCGCTGGAGACCAGCACACGTATTGGAGACGAAGCACTCCGATTCGCAGGAGCATGGGCCTCTGACACTCGACCGAATCGGATTCCCAGTGAAGCAGACTCGACTGCACTGCTTACCCTAAAGGCGGGCAGCCAGTTAAGAACGATTGCAGAGGTTGGTCATGAACTCGAGGCGGTCGTGCAAGCGAACCTGCGCCTGTTCCGAGATCCGCGCCTACGGGCTGTGACGCGCATTGTGCACGCTCGATTTGTTGCGGCGGCGATCCTCCTGCGGAAGTTCGACAAGAAGACAGAGCAAGAGCTACTCGGTAAATGGGAGCGAGCTACCTTCAGAATCTACGAGCTGGCAAGCCGAGATAGCCGTCACAAGGTTGGGGAGTACATTCGTCTTGGTTATGAAATCTACCGGAACAACCTGGATAAGGATCAGATCCTCAGTGGGATTCACAAAATCTCCAAGGGATATTCGATTGACGAGGTGTTAAAAAACATCGATTGGATAAGCAGCTACGAGGGCTGGCAGAATCAACTGCGGTATGTGCTGAACCGTTATGACGAGCACTTGGCAAAACTTGCGGGACAAAAGCTCAACGAAAGCCAGTGGAGCAAGATCTGGGAGCAAGATCCTGCGAGTTCCATAGAGCACATCGCAGCTCAGAGCACCGGCGTTGATTGGACTCATCACTTGGGCAATCTGACTATGCTTCCACCAGGGATCAACTCATCGCTCAAAGCGAAGCCTCCAATTGAAAAGTTTGAGGTTTATCGTAACTGCGGTCTCATTGCCACAATCCAGGTTGGCCAACAGATTCATGACGCTGAATCGTGGACTGAAGAAATGGTTCTAGCTCGGGCACAGAGCATCGAAGACTTCATCAGACTGGAATGGGCCGACTGATTCGTGGCATGAGTGATCCACAACGCTGGACGCTGGAGGGGGACGCTAATGTTCCCAAAAAGGCGCATTAGCCCTATTTTTTAGGCTTAATGCGCCAATTACGGAACATTATATCGAGCGCTTTTTAAAGCTCAGCTGCGTCCACCCCTCGGATTTCTGAGGAGGGAGGGAGTGCGCTTGCTCAGCTCCGGCAGACTACGTTGAGGCTTAACCAGAGATGGTGGTGATACCTTTGACGATAAGTACCGCAACCATGCCTACGAACGCACCTACTAGGCAGTGGATACCTAGAGTTGCGACGGTTTCCCACGCACCTACCTCTTCGACCAGTCCCTCAGCAAAGTGCTGCATCGGCCCGGTGCCTTCTGTAATGAACGCCCCCCCGACCAGGAACATTGCCACAGTTCCGATCCAGGACAATGCCTTCATAAGCTTCGGAGCAGCCGACAGCAGCCATCCTCCGACAGCTCTCACCACAGAACCCCAAGTGCCAGTAGCTTTAGATTTCTGGAGGATAAGGCCTGCATCATCCAGACGTACGATCCCCGCAACCAAGCCGTAAACACCCACTGTCATGACCACCGCGATCAGCGCTAACGTCAAAACCTGTTGGAGCATCGGAGCATCAGTAACGATATTTAGGGTGATGACTATGATCTCGGCGCTAAGAATGAAGTCCTTTCTTACAACCCCTGCAACCTTCCACTTTTCATAGGCGGCAAGCTCTTCAGATGTCTTAGGCATCGTTTTCTTTGGTTGCCCTGTGCCATCATCACGTCTAGCCGTGATCTTGTCCTTGATAGCCTCAAAGCTCTCATAACAAAGATATGCTCCCCCCAACCATGAGCAGTCAGTGAACCGCCACAGGCAACAGTGCATTCAATACTAAGGCACAAGGCACCAGGATTGCCCTGTTTCTCAACGACCCCTTGAATACAGTCCACACCACCGTTAGCTCCCGGTCAGCTTTCATGCCGGTAACCTACTCAGCATTCACAGCAAGGTCGTCGCTCAGGACGCTAGCCGATTTCTTTGCCGCGACTTTGCTCATAAGCGAGATGTCGTCTAGCAGCGTTGCGATGTCGTCCAGAAGTGCGAAGAGGCTACTGCCTGCCATATGAAAATCCTTGAATAAAACATGAGCTACCAACTGAACACCGACCCCACGAGGGTAGGTCGAGCCTGAAGGACGGCTGCAATTGAGGTGAGTGTGTAGATGAGCGCAAGTGGCCCAGATGGCACACGAACTAGACCAAATGCTCGGATCACCTTTCCACATGGAACTTGAGGCCAAGGATGGCTTGGACCAAGAGGCACAGCGAAGTGCTGCTAACCTTTCGGGGACGAAGCAGGCTAACGATAAAACCCGAGCTTCCGTAACCAGGGGGCGCCCTAATAAATGAGTTCTCACCCAGCACACGGATGAAGGCTCAGCTAGGGCGATTACTCTGTGACGACCAAGGTGTCAGATATCGTGGCGCGAACCTTAGCTATCTCATCAATAATTACTTGGCTCAACGAAAACGGCGTGTGATCGAAATCGATTATCAGCTTCCGAGCCGAAACGACGTCGAGGTCGCTATCAGGGACTAAGCGCTGAAGCTCAGCAGCCGCGATGCGGGATAGACCAAGCTCAAGAAACGCTCGCCCTGTCACGGTGCTGACACCCAACTCCAGCGCTAACGAGAAATCAAAAATCTCTGGCACTCTATGGCTCATACCATTCTCAACCATCACGTACGTGAGAATGTCGATGTAGGCTTTACCCATCTGCACCAATTGAAAACGGATGACGTCTTCGATGATATCGAAAGTATCCTTAATCACCTTACTGGGATTGAGCTCAGTGACTCTTTTTACCTTGTAACCCTCAATTGTCCGGGCATACATTCCTTCAATATCTCGCTTTTTCTGAATCTGACTCTGCTTAGAGTTTATCTCATACTTTAAGATAACTGGATAAGGCTTACCCTCCATCCATCGAACTGCAATTCTTGCTACATACCCGCCGAAGTTTCCTCCATAACCTTTTATGTATTTAAACATAATGTTAAATATATCGCGGTAATGCCCGATGGATTTCCGGGCGAGATCTGAAGGATTTCGCGGAATCAACGGTTCCAGAGTTCCATCGTCTAGGCTCGCACGTAAGAAAACCTTCAGTCTATCCAGTGAAAAAAGGTCTAAAGTCCAGTTTGCATTAAGAACGTTAAGCGGGAGATCCAAGCTATCTGATGCTTGTTGAGAGGCAACACAAAGCAACCGTGAATCGTTAACGTTCAATTCAGGCGCAACGCGTTCAAGGAAGCTCTGAACGTTACCTTGTCGTGCCTTGGTGATGAGCATGCCAGCAGACGCGAAAGCATTTCTACTTGCTTCATCACGAGGTTTACCAGCAGGTGCCTCCCCTCCCAGCACCTTGAGAACTTCACTAGCGTGGTGGGTGATAGCCTCACCCAAAGCGGATTTAATAGTGAACTTCGTAAACTTATCCATGGGCTGTTGGCTCCATGAATCGTAGTCAACGAGAAACACATTCCCAACTATGTCCTTAGTCATACGGCCTGCTCGGCCAGCAAAGTTCCAAAGTAGAGCAGGGTCGAGAAGATGTTTATCACCCCTACCACGGGCAGGAGTGTCGATGAAGACATTTCTAGCTGGTAGATTGATGCCTTGGAACAGAGTAGTCGTGCAGACTAAGAATTTGATCGAGCCATTACGAAATGCGTTTTCGATAGCCTCTCGGAGCAACGACGGCATTTGTCCGTAATGGAATGCCACCCCCTTCTCCACCATGTGTATCAGGTGATACTCCGGATGAATGTGTTCTTTGATGAACGCTACTAAGTCTTTAGTCTTACCAAGGGCACCTGGATCTGTAACCCCTATCGCTATAGAACCGGCGAGTTTTGCTGCTTCTGTGGGCGTCTTGGCATATACCAAAGAACCGCCACTACTACCTAGCTCAAGCGCTACGGCTGCCAAACGGCTATCTGGCGACGACATACCAGTGCTACATGTCATAGAACCAATGGGAGTCGTGTTGAGAGAGGAAAGTAGCTTGAAATCCAATTGACGCGGCCCAACGCCCTTAGTCACAACAATCCTGTTCTGAAGAACAGGTGAGACGGTGGTGGTGATCTCCGAAATTTCCGGCAGACCCAGGCTTTCGAGAGCTTTTTTGAACCCTTCCGCACCAGGTGCAAGCATAACTACATGGGTACGCTCATCGCGCACCACGCACTGCTCAATGCAATCCTGGAGGATCATTCCCCGCGTACCGTCAGAAAGATTTTGAGCCTCATCTACGACCACTAGATCAATCTTAGCGGCGGTTGTAGAAAGAAGTACCTGGAAACGCTCCTGCGTCAGGACAAAGACCTGCCGAGGTACCTGTTCGAATGTCGGGATATCCGTAACGCGGATTTCTATATCACTTGCGAGCCGGGCCTTTATCCTCATATGGACTTCGGAAAGCAGGGCTCGCGTAGGAGCTATGTATACAAATGTAAAACTACTGGAAGAAACCGCACGACGGCATAGGTGCTCAATCACCAAGAAAGATTTCCCTGCTGAGGTAGGAGCAGATATCGCAAGTGATGACCCACCCTCCAGAGAGTCCCATACTTCTTTTTGATAATCCGTTAGAGCTATTTGTTCTCCATGGACACGGATAGTGTTGAGATGCTCGACCACGCGCCTTTGAATCAAGCCAACCAAGCTATTCAGTTTTGATTTGAAGTTCAGTTCGGCATATCGGAGACCGGGAAAATTTCCGAGCTCTGTCAACACTGCTGAACACCGATCCAAAATACTTTGTTCCTGATTAACTAGCATTGCATTGAATGCGATGGCTTGAGCCATCCCTACATGAGCCTCGATATTCGATTGAGCGAAAACAGATGCGCAGTAAAGTAACTTACCCAGAGCTTCGACATCAGGATCAGCCTCAGATCGCTCGATGCCCTTTGGCAAAGTATTAGCTGCACCTGCAGACTGGAGAGTTCCTAGAGTCTTCCTGAATTCGGCGTTTTCGATGATGCGCGCCGACAACTCAGATGCAAAGCTACTCATTTTGATCATCCCCATCGGTCAATGGAGGTGTTAATGCCGTGTCAGATAGTGCTGGTGCAATCCCCAATGACTCGTAAAACTGCTCCCTCAACTCATCGACATCAGGTACCGCCACCAGATATAACATACACTTGTTGGGGTCAACTCCGTGCCTTGCCAGTTGATTACTCACATTTTCATGATGACGACCATGGTCTTTGACGTACAATTCACCGAAGTGAGTCTCGTGCTTATCGAGTACGGTATCATCAACTGGAACTTTGTTGCCAAAATGCTTAGTTTCCGAATAACAAATCACACCAACAGATCGCTCTCTCTTTGGTGAGTTAGGTTTATTAAAAACATCAAGGTAATCCATCAGCAGTTCTTTTTCTGCTGGGTCAAGCGCGTCCAGGTTGCCTAGGTCTCGAACCAATCCATATTCCTGCATGTACTGTTTTTTATTGCTTCCGAATCCTGCGATAGACTCTGCGTAATCAGCAGTGCCGCTTGCGGCTGAGCCGGCCAGCTTCGACTCAAGGAAAAAGACGTTTAGCACGCCGTCTTTCACAGAGGCATGAATTCCATCGAGGCCGTGGACTGGCATATTAGTGGAAGTTTTCAGGGACATCTTGGCTACTAGCTGGGCAGCACCCAGGTGATGTATAGCCACGCAATAAGCAAGAACCTCACCGACTTCGCTTGCTCGAGACGGAAACTCCTTGCGGAAATCGATGAACGCACTCTTCACAGCTTTATGAATCTGAGAAGTGAGCGACAGATCACCATTTTTCCCAGAGTTCAGCTGCGTCATGTAAGCATCACGACGCCGCCGGCTAAGCGCGTAATTAACCGCTTGGCTGCTTAGGAAGTCCGCCAAGGAAGTAGTGTTAGGAATGTCCTCTTGGAATCGTACATGCAGCAAAGCGAGCTTGGGTGGTGAGCCTGGCAACTGGACGGAAAAGTCCAAAGCGCATTTGACAAAGTCGTCTAGCGGAGACTGATTCAACAGCTTGTCTATGACCTCACTCAGTGAGGGCACAGTTGCTAATGGTGAGGACACGGTTCCATTCCCTGGGTAAAGCCCAACACGACCGGCAGCACTAGATCTACGTGAGCACGGGACTTCTGCGATATGGCGATAATGACGGGAATATAAGCAGATTGCCATCACCCAATAATTGGTGGGGCTTCCGGCGTACGTCATAGATCGAGGTGTGCCAGGAAGGCCAGCGCAAGAGCACTCCCAATCAAATACACATCTTAAGCTTCCACATCAGGAGCAGGAGCCCCAAAGCCTTGTTGGCTTTGGAATCAAAAGCAAGCGGAAAGGCGAGGGCTGTGGGGATGTGAATCTGACAACGTCAGGTGCATTTTGGTGTAGTTAGGAAAACCCAGAAACCGTCCAGGTAGCGCCGAGTCATGTCGTTCATGGCCAGGTTGCGTCCCAGGTTACCGATGATCAGCCCGGCGACCACCATGGCGATGGGGCCGGAGACATGCAGTTCGGTGGACATCGCCGAGCCGCCGATCACCAGTGCCAGGGTCAGCATGACTTCGATCTGGTGCTGTTCGATGCTCTTGATCATCAAGTACACGGCATAGCCGATCAGCGCGCCAAACAGCACACCGCCCACCGCCTCGTGGACAAACAGCATCGCGGTTTCAGCCACCGTCGGTGTCTCGCCCAGTTGTGCGATACCCAGCAATACCGTGAACACCACGACCGCCGTACCGTCGTTGAACAGGCTTTCGCCGACGATGGTGGTTTTCAGCGGTTTCGAGGCGTTGGCGGTCCGTAGCACACCGAGCACGGCAATGGGGTCGGTGGGGGAAATCAGTGCGCCGAACAGCAGGCAGTACAGCGGGCTGACGTGCCAGCCAAACAAGGCAAAAATCCAGTAGGCCAGCGCGCCAATCACAGTGGTGGCGATCAACACGCCAAATGTTGCCAGCAGACCGATGGGCCAGCGATAGCTGCGCAAGTCCGAGAGGTTGACGTGCAGGGCGCCTGCGAACAGCAGGAATGACAGCATCCAGTTCATCAGCAGGTCGCCGAAGTCGATCTGGCCGATCAGTTGTTGCACACGGTCCTCAAGGCCGGGGAAGCCGAGCAAGGTCAGGCCTTGCAGGATCAGGGAAAACAACAGCGCAGTGACCATGACGCCAATGGTGGGCGGCAGGCCGATAAAACGAAAGTTCACATAGGTGAGCAGCGAGGTGAGGCAAATAAAAGCAGCAGCGAGTTCAAGCATCCGTAGTCCCGTAATGACGATTCAAATTCCTGCCCGGGGTCCTCCCGAGCGAGACTTTGATGGACTGGCGACTTGCGCAGACACATCGTTGCATGGACAGCAAGGGTAAGCGGATGTTGCAAAACGACGGAGTCGGGATTCAAACCTGTGGCAGCTAGCTTGCTCCCACAGGGATTGTTGATGGGCTACGCACTCACCGCCATGGCATGGCGCCGCTGTAGATAGATGTAGAACACTGCGGTGAGAAAGGTCAGGACTGCCACGCCCGCACCGGTCCAGGGCAGGTCCGCCAGATTGGCGCCGCTGGCAACCACCAGCCCGCCGATCCAGGCGCCGGTGGCGTTGCCCAGGTTGAAGGCGCTCTGGTTCAGGGTCGAACCCAGATTCGGGGCTTCGCTGGCCTGATCGATGATCAGCAGTTGCAGGATCGGGCACAGCGCAAACGCGGTGATGCCCCAGAGCAACAAGGTGATCGCTGCCGGAATCACCGAGTGGGCGGTCTGGCTGAAGACGGCGATGATCAGCACCGTGGCCACGGTCATCCCCACCAGGGAGGCCAGCAAGCGGCTGTCTGCCAGGCGGCCGCCCAGCATGCTGCCCACGGTCAGGCCGACACCGAAGATCAGCAGCATGATGGTCACACCATGGGGGCTGACACCGGTCACGTCCCGCAGGATCGGCGCGATGTAGGTGAATACGCTGAACAGGCTGACGGAGGCCAGCACGCTCATGATCAATGCCAGCAATACGTTGGGTTTGCCCAACACACGCAGTTCTGCCACCAGGTTGCTTTTCTTGATCTCGATATCCTTCGGCAGCCAGACCATCTGTGCCACGACGGCGACTACGCCGATGACGGCCACGGCCCAGAATGTCGCACGCCAGCCTGCGACCTGGCCCAGCGCAGTACCCAGTGGCACGCCCAATACGTTCGCAAGGGTCAGGCCGGTAAACATCAGCGCAATTGCCTGGGCACGTTTGTTCGGTGCAACAAGGCCCGCTGCGACCACCGAGCCAATCCCGAAGAAGGCGCCATGGCACAGTGCGGTAATGACCCGCGCTGCCATCAAGGCCGTGTAGGTCGGTGCCAGTGCACACAGGATGTTGCCGAGTACGAAAGTCAGGGTCATGCCCAGCAAGGTCGCCTTGCGCGGCATGTTGGCGGTGGCAATCGCCAGGATAGGTGCGCCAAACACCACGCCCAGTGCATAGCCGGTGATCAACAGGCCCGCATGGGGGATGCTGACGTTCAGATCGGTAGCGACTTCGGGCAGCAAGCCCATGATCACGAATTCGGTCGTGCCAATGCCAAAGGCGGCGACCGCTAATGCAAATAGAGCGAGTGGCATGCGTATGTTCTCAGTTTGTAGTCTTGACGCCCTGATCAGACATGCGCATGCAAGCGATCGAACAACGTCCGTGGATAACGGCGTTCGATGGCAGCAGGAATTATTGGAATAGGTCTATGCGCAACTGGTGCGGCGAGTCAGCGTCAGTATATAGAGCTGCTGAAATATCGCGAATCAATTGTCCCCAACGGTCATATGGCGCGTTACATTGGTCGGCTTATCTCAACTGTGGGAGCGAATTCATTCGCGAATGAATTCGCTCCCACAAGAAGGCAAAGGGGAAGTGCGTTGCTGGCAACCGTTCTGGTATTGATCGCAGCACTGCTGCATGCGGGCTGGAACACGCTGGTCAAATTCAGTGGTGAACGATTGCTGATGATCGCCAGCATGGATGGCGTGGCGTTTGTGTGCGCCGTGCTGGCCCTGGGTTTTGTTGCCCCGCTGCCTGTACAGATCTGGCCATGGATCGTGGCATCGGCCGCATTCGAGTTGCTGTACCGCAGCTTGTTGATCAAGGCCTACCGCGTGGGCGACCTGGGGCTGGTCTACCCGCTGATGCGTGGCTTGTCGCCGCTAGTGGTACTGGGGTTGACGCTGATATTTGCGGGTGAGGCCCTCACGACCCAACAAATCCTGGGCATTGTGCTTATTCCCTGCGGTATGGCGTGCCTGATCTGGCAGGGCGGCGGTGGGGCTCGGCTGCCCTGGTCAATGCTGCCTGTGGTGGGGTTGATCGGCTTGTGTATCGGTTGTTACACCTGGATCGATGGGCAGGCGTTGAAACTGGGTGCGCAGCCGTTCGACTACCTGGTGTGGCTGACCTTTATCAGTGCCTGGCCCTTCCCATTATTGGCCCTGAGCCATAAACGACCGGCGTTCCTGTTGTTCTGGCGCGAACAATGGCGTTTGGGGTTGACGGTCGGCCTGTGCGTGCTGCTCAGCTACGCTTTGGTGCTGTGGGCCATGCAGTTGGGCTCCGTGGCTGAAGCCGCTGCCTTGCGGGAAGTCAGCGTGGTGCTGGTGGTGCTGTTCGGCATGCGCTATTTGAAAGAGCCTTTCGGGCGGCCCCGGCTCGTGGCCTGTGGGTTGGTGCTGCTGGGTATTCTTCTGATGAAGCTCAAACTATAAAAGGACGACGGTATGACAGCTGCATTCTGGTGTGTATTGGTTGCGTTTTTCCTGCCCTACCTCTGTACTTGGGTGGCGAAGTTCAGCGGCGGCAAGTTCGGCCCCCGGCAGAATCACGACCCCCGCGCCTTCCTCGACAAGCTCGAAGGCTTCCCCAAGCGTGCCCACTCGGCGCAGCTCAATGGTTTTGAAGTCAATCCGGCATTTGCCGCTGCGGTGATCATCGCCCATATCGCAGGCAATGCTCAGCCGGAGACTATTAATTTGCTGGCCGTGTTGTTCGTGGTCACGCGCCTGCTGTACATCATTTTCTACCTGGCTGACTGGGCGGCGCTGCGCTCACTGGCGTGGGCCGTGGGCATGGGGCTGATCGCGGCACTGTTCTTTGTGTCGGCTTGAGTGTGGCGGCCAGCATGAGTCTGAAAAAACAGGGCCTGGTGTTGCTGGCGTGCCTGACGTTGAGCGCCTGCGGCGGGGTCGATCCGAATTCGCCGTTGGGCCAGCGCAAGGCGATCTTCAAGCAGATGCTGCAAACCAGTGAAGATTTGGGCGGTATGCTGCGGGGGCGGGTGACGTTCGACGGTCAGCGGTTTGCTGACGGTGCGATGAAGCTCGATCAGTTGTCCCATGAGCCGTGGCAGCATTTCCCCTCGGTCAAGGAAGCCGATCATACCAACGCCAGAGACGACGTCTGGCAGAAACAGGCACGCTTTCAGGAACTGGCCCGCTCGCTGGAGTTTGCGACCGGGCAACTGGTGTTAGCCACCCACGACAGACCGTTCAAGGCCAGCACCCTGACCCCTGCGATGAACAAGGTCGAGGCTGCGTGCGAGGCCTGTCATAAAGAGTTTCGTAATCATTGATGCGTGTGCACACGCTCCCACATCAACCGGCTTCAATCATCATCCGCTGGCTCAACCTTCTCCAGTTCCGTCTGGGCGTCTTGCAGTTCTTTGCGCGATTCCGCGAGTTTGTCTTTGCGCTTGTTGATCTTGTCCGGGTCGCCTTTGCTCATGGCCTTGTTCAGGTCCGCCTGACGACGGCTGACTTCGCGTTTGGCATCCAGCACTTTCTGTTCCTGCTGTTTGAGCAAGCCCGCGTCGGTGCAGTTGGCGGTGACTTCGCTCAAGGCCTTTTCCAGTCCGGCCTGTTGATCCTTGTTGCCATTGGCCTTGGCCTGTTCGATCTGGGTGCTGATGTCCTGACGCTTGGCTGCACAGCCGGTCAGCGGGGACGCTGTTTCTGCAGCAAAGAGGGGCGTGGCCAGTAGCCCACACGCGGTGAACAGGACCAGCGGTGAAAACACTTTCATGGGGTAACCCTCGTAAACGATAACGTCCGGACACAGATGAAAAAGTCCGGCACTAAAAATGACTAAAAACCTGCAATACCCTGTGCCCGCAACTGTTCGCCAATGGCCTGTACCTGCGGGGCCTGAAAAAACGCTACGAGTTGTGCGGCCCTGCCAGCGCCCATGCCCGGCTGCGCTTGCCACTGTTCACGACTGCGGGCCGTCAGTTCACTCCATTGCTCTCCCAGATCGGCCCCCGCGGTGGGCGGCATGCCGATAGCCTTGAGCCACTGCTGGAATGGCCGCTCACGTGCATCCTGCAAGCTGTCCAGCAGTTTAGCCGTGCTGCGCTCACCAAGGCCGGGAATGTTAGCAAGCTGTGCGCTGTCGAGGGTCATCCAGTCCAGTAATCCATGGATCTGGCCTGCTTTGATCAGCTTGTCCCATGTGCCTGGGCCCACGCCCGCCAGGTTCAAGCCCTTCTTGCCGCTCAACCAGACCAGTCGCGCACGGAACTGATCTTCGCATCCCTGGCTGATCTGCAGGCAGCTCAAGGGGTGGTAGTCCTTGTCGACAGGGACGCTCAACCCGACTCGCTCCTTACTGCGCGACACCACGCCATCAAGCCTGGGGATGGTCATTCCGGCGAGGCTGATCGCCACCTGATCACCCGGACGAATATCGAGTTCTCGCCAGCGCTGCAGCGACCCGACGCTGATGCGGCTGATGGTTCTGTCATCGAGCCTTACCGGTTCCAGATCCAGAACCGGTGAGACCTTGCCGGTTCGGCCCACCGTGAAGTTGACCTTGCGCACCTGCCCCAGCACCTGGGCGAACGGGTATTTCCAGGCGGCGATCCAGTAGGGCGCTTTGGCCTGCCAGCGTTGCGCAGGTGGCCGCTGGCCCTGGCGTATGACCACCCCGTCAGTAGCGAAGGGCAACGGGTTGCGATACCAGTGTTCGCGCCAGTTCTGTGCCTGGGCGAACCCTTGCAGCGGCTCGCTGAAATGCATGCTGTCTTCGAACCCCAGGGCACGCAGCCCTGCCAGTCGATCGCGCATGTTCGAAGGGCCGTCGGGCCAGTCCCAGACGAACAGTCCGATGTTCTCGCCTTGAGCCGGGTTGATCGCATTGCGAGCCAGTAAACCGGCGACCTTGCTTCGCGCATTCAGGCTGCCCGCCTCGGCCTGCACATGAGCGCTCAGCTTCCAGTACAACTCGCCCTGCAACACCAGTGTCTTTTTCCACGGCAGATGTTGAGGGATCGCCGCGATCTGCTGTGCATGCGCGGTCCAGTCCTGGCCCCTGGTGCCGTCCCCCCGGCTGATCGCTTTCGCCAGCTTGCCGTCCTGGTAGACAAGCGTGACAGCCACACCGTCCACTTTCGGCTGAATCCAGAGATCGGTCCGGCCCTTGAGCCAGGCGCGCACGGCGACTGCATCTGACAGTTTGTTCAGGCCGGTGTGGGGGATCGGGTGAGGCACCGTCCCGCCAGCTGTTTTCAGGGGGTTATCGGTGGAGTGCGAGGGGCTCGCAAAACAGGCGCGCAGATAGCCAAGGCGCTGGCGCGACTGGTCGTATAGCTCGTCGGCGATCAGCGACACACCCTGGCGATGGTAGCTGTCGTCCCACTGCTCGATTTGCGCCTGCTGCAGGGCGATTTCGCTCCGGGCTTTTGCGGGAGACCAGTCGGGGCAGGTTTGGGCATTGGCGGAGATGGATAGAAAAAACAGAGTGGCGCAGGCGAAAACACGAAGAGAGGGCAGCATCAAAGCGTCCTTGCTTAAAGAGTGTCTTGAGGCTAGCTGCTGGGCTGTGGCGGGCAGGGGTGCGGTGGTTACCGGGTTTTGCGATCGCTTGACGTACATCAATCGCGGGCAAGTCCGCTCCTACAGTTGATGCAGCCAATTGATCCCAGCTGTACGGGTTCGAGCCGCTGTCGCTTATGCACAATGAAACACTCAATCTGAATCACTTTAAAGGGTACTCAAATGGACCTGTCGACCCTCGCTATTTTTATCCCCGCCTGCTTCGCCCTGAACATGGCCCCCGGCCCTAACAACCTGTTGTCGATCAGCAATGCCTCACGCTACGGCTTTGCACGTGCATGCAGTGGCGGGCTGGGTCGGCTGTTGGCGTTTGCGATCATGATCGGGCTGGCGGCGGTGGGGCTGACGGCGGTGTTGCATACGTCGGAGTGGCTGTTTCACGCGATCAAGATTGTCGGCGCGGCGTATCTGTTTTATCTGGCGGTGCAGTTGTGGCGGGCGCAGGTGGATTCGCAGGCTGAGGCTGCGGTTGCTCCCGTGGGGTTGGGGCGCCTGGCACGGCAGGAATTTCTGGTGGCCATCGGCAATCCCAAGGCCATTTTGTTATTCACGGCATTTTTGCCGCAGTTCGTTGATCACTCCGGGGTGATCACCACCCAGTTCGCGCAGTTGGGTGGGATGTTCCTGGCACTGGAGTGCATCGCTATCGGGTTGTATTGCTACATGGGCGTTCATGCTCGCCGGCTTTTTGCCAAACCCAGTGGCAAGCGGTTGTTCAACCGGGTGTGCGCGGGTTTGCTAGCCAGTGCGGCGTCGTTTTTGCTGGTGGCGCGGCGGGGGTAGTACGAGCGGTCGCTGCAACATAAAAAAAGCCCCAGCCGACCGAGGTCGACTGGGGCTTTTGCTTGCGGGTCTTACAGGCCGGCAGCAGCGCGCAGGGCGTCGGCGCGGTCGGTTTTTTCCCAGGTGAAAGTGGTGAAGGTGTCGTCACCCACGGTCTTGGTTTGCGGCGTGCGACCGAAGTGGCCATAGGCAGCGGTTTCCTGGTACATCGGGTGCAGCAGGTCGAGCATTTTGGTGATCGCGTAAGGACGCAGGTCGAACACTTCGCGGACCAGTTTGACGATCTTGTCGTCGCTGATCTTGCCGGTGCCGAAGGTGTTCAGCGAGATCGAGGTCGGTTGTGCAACGCCGATGGCGTAGGAGACCTGAATCTCGCAACGCTCGGCCAGGCCCGCAGCGACGATATTCTTGGCCACATAACGACCTGCGTACGCAGCAGAACGGTCAACCTTGGATGGATCCTTGCCGGAGAACGCGCCACCGCCGTGACGGGCCATGCCGCCGTAGCTGTCGACGATGATCTTGCGACCGGTCAGGCCGCAGTCGCCCACCGGGCCGCCGATGATGAACTGGCCAGTCGGGTTGATGTGGAACTGGGTGTCCTTGTGCAGCAGCTCGGCTGGCAGCACGTGTTTGACGATCAGTTCCATAACGCCTTCGCGCAGATCGGCGTAGGACACTTCAGGGTTGTGCTGAGTCGACAACACCACCGCGTCGATACCGACCACGATGCCGTTTTCGTAGCGGCAGGTAACCTGGGACTTGGCGTCCGGACGCAGCCAGGGCAGCAGGCCCGATTTGCGGGCTTCGGCCTGGCGGTGTACCAGCTGGTGCGAGAACGCGATCGGCGCAGGCATCAGCGCAGCGGTTTCATTGCTGGCGTAGCCGAACATCAGGCCCTGGTCGCCAGCGCCCTGATCTTCAGGCTTGGCACGGTCGACACCCTGGTTGATGTCAGGGGACTGCTTGCCAATGATGTTCATCACGCTGCAAGTGGCGCCGTCAAAGCCGACGTCCGAGCTGGTATAGCCGATGCCGCTGATCACATCACGAACGATCTGCTCCAGGTCAACCCACGCGCTGGTGGTGACTTCGCCGGCAACGATGGCGACGCCGGTCTTGACCAGGGTTTCCACGGCTACGCGTGCGTGCTTGTCCTGCGCAATGATGGCATCCAGAACCGCGTCGGAAATCTGGTCGGCGATTTTGTCCGGATGCCCTTCAGACACGGACTCGGAGGTGAAAAGGGAGTATTCGCTCATCTGACGGGTTTCCTGTTTTACCGATGGTGAGTGTCGCCAGCCGGTCGCTGAAAGTGGCGAACCTGGATCTGGAAACCATTACGTAAGCCTACATAAAGGCTTTCCCCGGGAACGAGTCCCGCAGCGATGGCCCAACGGGCCAGATCATCCTGTTCAAAACCCAACCAGAGATCGCCGCAGGCCTCCTTGGCCCAACTCTGGTCATGGCTACACAACTCGGTTATCAACAGGCTGCCGCCGGGTTGCAGCAGGTTCGCCAGTTGTTTCAATGCTTCGGCCGGAGCCGCGAAGTGATGCAGGACCATGTTCAATACGACGCAGTCGCTACGCACTTTAGTGTCGTCCAGCGCGTCAGCCAGTTGCAGCTCGACATTGCCCAGTGCCTTACGCTCACAGACGTGCCGGGCCAGCTCCAGCATGGCCGGGCTGTTGTCCATGGCGATGACATGGCGAAAACGCCGCGCCAGCTCCGGCAGAAAGCCGCCGTCGCCGGGGCCCACTTCTACCGCTGTGGCGTCCGGCCCGAAGCTTAGCTTGTCCAGCAGCGACAGCAGGCTCTCGCGGTATTGCGGCAAGCCGGCGATAAGGTCCTGCTGGGCGCGGAATTTTTCGGCGATGCGGGAGAAGAAGTCCTGGCTGGCGGTGGCGCGTTGCCGGTGCACCAGGCTGATGCGCGCCTGGACGTCTTCGGGCAACACCAATGTGTCGACTTCATCGAGCAGTGCCGCGTGCAGCCTGCCGCCCGGTTGGTCGGTATGGGGCAGGGCACGGCGGTAGAAAATGGCGTTGCCTTCGCGGCGAGTGGCCACCAGCTCGGCCTGGGCCAGCACCTTCAAATGGTGGCTCATGCCGGATTGGCCGATGGCGAAGATCTGCGCCAGCTCCAGTACGCCAAACGAGTCGTTGGACAGGGCGCGCAAGACATTCAGCCGCAGCGGGTCGCCCCCGGCTTTGCACAAGGCAGACAGGTCGTCGCATTCATCATGGCGAATAGCTGGCACGCGAAGATTCATGGGCTGGGAGTCTAGAGAGCGACCGGGCTTGTCGCAAGAGCAATATCAAAAAGTTTTGATATTGCTCGATAGGTGGCGGTTATATGGCGTCGCAGCTTTGTCGAAAAACCCTATGGGAGCGGTTTGTCACGGCAATATCACCTCTAACTCAGGAAAAACACGCTCCGGGGACTATCTGTGATTGCCCCGAAGCAGTGCCTGAGGGAAAATGCTCACCTTTTTTCCGATCCCATTCTTTCAGCCCCAGGAGATCAGCGATGCCCAGCCGTCGTGAGCGTGCCAACGCCATTCGTGCCCTCAGCATGGATGCCGTGCAAAAAGCCAACAGCGGCCACCCCGGTGCCCCTATGGGCATGGCGGATATCGCCGAAGTGCTTTGGC
>Ga0209855_1000031_pt1 | contig 59366 bp, 52 predicted proteins | sample OrgsoiDNA_201063_FD_185811 | JGI IMG/M metagenome (GOLD analysis project Ga0209855, IMG submission 185811) | Permafrost soil microbial communities from the Arctic, to analyse light accelerated degradation of dissolved organic matter (DOM) -... | ecosystem: Environmental > Terrestrial > Soil >...
ACAAACTCAGCGAGTTCATGAACGAGCTGCTGGAAGACCACGGCAAACAACTGCTGCGCTACAAGGGTGTGCTCAACATCGCGGGCGAGCCCCGGCGCATGGTGTTCCAGGGCGTGCTCAAGCTTTACGGCTTCGACTGGGACACCGACTGGGCCGAAGACGAAAAGCGCGAAAGCGTGATCGTATTCATCGCCGACGACCTGCCGGAAGAGAAGATCCGGGCGGGGTTTGCCAGGGTTTCAGATTGAGCTGATGGTGGCCCCACTCCCATAGGGCGAACGCAGGACCTGTGGGAGCGAATTCATTCGCGAGAGGCCAGCACATCCAGCATCTCCAGTGACTGACCACACCGCATCGCGAATGAATTCGTTCCCACAATTGCCCCGATCAAAGTGTTTGCTTCTCTGGCATAAAAAAGCCCCGACTCTCACGAGCCGGGGCTTTTTAATTACTGCGGTTTAACGGGCTGGGTTACGCGCCGTAAACAGGCAGCTTCTTGCAAATGGCTTTAACTTTTTCACGTACTGCGTCGATCACGGCTTCGTTGTTCAGGTCAGCCAGGATGTCGCAGATCCAGCCAGCCAGTTCGATGCACTCTGCTTCCTTGAAGCCACGGGTGGTGACGGCCGGGGTGCCGAAACGCAGACCGGAGGTCACGAACGGGGAGCGTGGGTCGTTAGGTACGGAGTTCTTGTTCACGGTGATGAAGGCGCGGCCCAGGGCTGCGTCTGCGTCTTTACCGGAGATGTCCTGCTTGATCAGTGACAGCAGGAACAGGTGGTTTTCAGTACCGCCTGAAACCACGTCGAAGCCGCGCTTGATGAACACACCGGCCATGGCCTGGGCGTTCTTGACGACTTGTTGCTGGTAAACCTTGAACTCAGGTTGCAGGGCTTCCTTGAAGCAAACGGCCTTGGCTGCGATCACGTGCTCCAGCGGGCCGCCTTGTGCGCCAGGGAAAACAGCGGAGTTCAGCTTTTTCTCGATGTCGGCGTTGGCCTTGGCCAGGATCAGGCCGCCACGTGGACCGCGCAGGGTCTTGTGGGTGGTGGTGGTCACGACGTCAGCGAAAGGCACCGGGTTAGGGTAAACGCCAGCAGCGACCAGACCGGCCACGTGGGCCATGTCGACGAACAGGTAAGCGCCCACTTTGTCAGCGATTTCGCGGAAACGCGGGAAGTCCAGCACTTGCGAGTAAGCCGAGAAGCCGGCAACGATCATTTTCGGCTTGTGTTCAACCGCCAGACGCTCGACTTCGTCGTAGTCGATCAGGCCGTTTTCGTTGATGCCGTACTGAACGGCGTTGTACAGCTTGCCCGACGAGCTGACGCTTGCGCCGTGGGTCAGGTGACCGCCATGGGCCAGGCTCATGCCCAGGATCGTGTCGCCGCCTTGCAGCAGGGCGAGGTATACAGCGCTGTTGGCTTGCGAGCCGGCGTGCGGCTGAACGTTGGCGTAATCGGCGCCGAACAGTTCTTTGGCGCGGTCGATGGCCAGTTGCTCAACCACGTCGACGAATTCGCAGCCGCCGTAGTAACGCTTGCCTGGGTAACCTTCGGCGTATTTGTTGGTCAGGACCGAGCCCTGAGCTTCCATGACCGCTGGGCTGGTGTAGTTTTCCGAGGCGATCAGCTCGATGTGCTCTTCCTGGCGCTGAGCTTCTTGCTCCATAGCGGCGAAGAGATCGGAGTCGTACTTGGCGAGAGTCAAATCACGGCTGAACATGGCGGTCCTCAAGGATCGGGGGCAGAAAAGGGGGGCATTCTAACCCATCGGCTTTTATCTGGCATATGAAAGGGAATCATGTCGTGGACAAGCGGCTTTCACGTGGGGGTGTTTGACGAAAATCTACTGTGCAAGCACTCAATCAAACATAAACAACGCTTCGTTGCTGAACTGCGCTTCGAAGCGGTTGGCGGGCATCGGGCGGCCGAACAGGTAGCCTTGCACTTCGTCGCAACCGTGTTCACGCAGGAATTCGAGTTGTTCGTGGGTTTCGACGCCTTCGGCGATGACGGCCAGGTTCAGGCTGTGGGCCATGGCGATGATGGCACGGGCAATCTGGGCGTCCTGTTCGCCCGAGGGCAGGCCGTCGACGAAGGTGCGGTCGATTTTCAGCACGTCGATGGGGAATTGCTTGAGGTAGTTCAGCGATGAATAACCGGTGCCGAAGTCGTCGACGGCGATACTCAGGCCCAGGCGCTTGAGGCCGTCCAGGATCTGCATCGCTTCGCTGACTTCGCGCATCAGGATACTTTCGGTCAGTTCCAGCTCAAGGCACGCAGGCGGCAGGCCGGTTTCCTTGAGGATGTTGGCGATGCGGTTGCCCAACTGGCCGTCCGAGAACTGACGGGCCGAAATGTTGACCGACACCTTGGGCACCCGAACTTTGGCCTGATGCCAGGTCTTGAGCTGACGACAGGCTTCGGTCAGCACCCAGTCGCCGACTTCCACCACCAGGCCGAGTTCTTCCAGTACCGGGATAAACTCGCTGGGCGCTACCAGGCCGCGTCGCGGGTGGCGCCAGCGCAGCAGGGCTTCGGCACCGGTCAGGCGCTTGCCGTCGCCGCTGAACTGCGGCTGGTAGTACAAGGTGAACTCCTGCTGCTCCAGGGCATGACGCAGGTCGCTTTCCAGTTCCAGGCGCTCCAGCGCACTGGCGTTCATGTCGGCCTGATAGAACTGGAAGTTGTTCTTGCCGCGTTCCTTGGCGTGGTACATCGCGGTATCGGCGTTTTTCATCAACTGGCTCAGTTCGTTGCCGTCCTGAGGGCTCAGGGCGATACCGATACTGGCGGTGACGAAGAATTCCCGGCCTTCGAGCACGAAAGGTGTCACCAGGCTGGCCAGGATTTGTTCGGCTACATGAATCGCACGATTCAACGCAACCTGACGGGTGGCGCCCGGTTGCAGTAGCAAGGTGAATTCGTCGCCACCCATACGCGCCACGGTGTCGTCGTCGGCCACGCAGCCCAGCAGGCGGGTCGCCATTTCCTTGAGCATGCGGTCGCCCGCGGCGTGACCAAGGGAGTCGTTGATCGGCTTGAAACGGTCCAGGTCGAGGAACATCAGCACCACCCAGGCCTGATGGCGCTCTGCCTGTTGCAGGGCCGTGTGCAGACGGTCCTGGAACAGGGTGCGGTTGGGCAGGTGGGTCAGGGCATCGTAGTAAGCCAGGCGATGGATGCGCTGTTCGCTGGCCTTGCGCTCGCTGATATCACTGAAGAAACACACGTAGCTGGCCAGGTCGCCTTCGTCATCGAACACTGCCGTGATGCCCACCCACGCAGGGTAATGTTCGCCACTGCGGCGCTTGAGCCAGACCTCGCCTTCCCAGCTGCCACGTTGGTGCAGCTGTTTGAGGATGTAGGCAAGATGCGCTTCCTGCTGGTCATCCACCGTGAGCATGGTGGGCAACTGGTCGAGCACCTGGGCCACGGCATAGCCACTGACGCGGCTGAACGCGTCGTTGGCCTGGACGATGTAACCCGCCGGATCGGTGATCAGGATCGCGGAAGTCGAATGCTCGAAAACCGTGGCGGCCATGCGCAGGTCTTTCTCGGCGCGGCGTTGCTGGCTGATGTCTCGCCCGACCCCGAGAATGCCTTCGAAACTGCCATGTTCATCCCAGACCAGCACCAGCCTTAGCTCGATGGGGATCTTGCGCCCATCAGCCCGCAGGCAATCGAACAGGAACAACCGGGTGGGGATCTCGGTGCGCAGTTTCGTCAGGGTTTGCGGGTCGTCCAGCGCCTCTTTGACGCGCTCGATCAGGGTGTACATGCCAGACAGCTGTTGTGGGTTGGCGACGGTCGAGTTCCAGCCGTTTTCCAGAATCCATTCGGCTTCGTACCCCAGCACGGTGTACACCGACGGGCTGACGTAATTGGGCGTGAGCTGGCTGTCGGTGGAGAAAATCACGTCGCTGATACTTTCGGCCAGCATGCGGTAGCGCTGTTCGCTGTCGCGCAGGGATTCGCTGGCTTCGATCTGTTCGGTGATGTCCTTGGCGACGCCGATGATGCGTGTGACCTGTTCGTTTTTGTCCCGGGCCAGCACCTGTTCGCGAATGTCGAAGCGCCGCCAACTGTCGTTGTGGGCCCGGAAGCGCAACTGGCAGTGCAGCAGCTCCCGGTGGCCGCGCTGGCGCTGTTGCGCGCGCATGCGCTGGTAGATTTCAGCATCATCGGGATGCAGCAGGATCTCCCAGAAATACTCGCCCATCGTGGTCAGCTCCGCCCGGCTGTAGCCCAGCGTCTGGCCCAGATGGTGGTTGCTGTAGATCATTCGCTGGCTAAGGACGTCCTGCACATAGAGATGGTCCGGCACCGTGCGCACCACGTCCGACCAGAAACTCTCACGTTCGAGCAGCGACAGTTCGATGCGCTTGCGGCTGGTGATATCGCTGATGCTGAGAATCACCGCGTGGTAATCCGCAGGTTGTTCCGGCAGGCGCATGACCAGCCACAAGTGCTGTTCTTCGCCCTGGGCATCGCTCAGGCGGATTTCCAGCTCCAGTTGGCTTTGCTTGTTGAGCACGGCATGGATCAACTGTTCGCCGATGCCTTGCTGGCTGCGCGGGCAGCCTTCGATCAGGTAGGTCCGTGCCTGTTCGCTGGAGACGACATTGAGCAGGCTCAACGCAACCTGATTGACTTCGGTGATGCGAAGCTCCTGCAGCAGTGGCGCAAGCTGGTCGGGCTGATCTTCCAGCAGGCGGGCCAGGTCGTAGCTGCTGAGCAATTGCTGAGCGTCCAGGCGTCCGGGCAGCCCGGACAGGTCCAGGACACAAAGGGCGACGCCTGTGCCTTCGAAAATGTCCTGGTAGCGGCGGCGGCTTTCATGCAACTGGCGCTGGCGACGTCGCAGGCTGAACAGTGCCAGCACCGGCAGGATCGAACACAGCAGACCGATGAGCAGCTTGCCGATCAGCGGCGCGAGCAGCTCCCGGCGGGTGTTCTCGGCGTCGAACAGGCTGTGCAGCTGCCATTCGCTGTTGTTGAGCGGCGAAAGCAGTACGGTTTCGGTTTTGCCGTCCGTTGTGGGGTGCGGTGTGAGCGTCACACCGAAGCCGTTGCGATAAATCACATCGCCGGTCAGACGGTTTTCAAGGTGCCACAGGGGCTGGAAGTCCAGCGCACTCTGGCGGGTCAGAGTTTTCAGGATTTCCGGCCCCAGACGCAGCGCCCAGTAACCTTTGGTGGTTTCGCCCGGGCGACGTATCAGCAGGTAGATCTGCGAGCCGTCCGTTGCGTTGGCGTAGAAATACGAGCGGCCTTCCGATTGCAGCACCAACCGGGAAACGAAGGCGGCATCGCGTTTGGTCTGGGCGCTGTCGCTGACCATATTGCCGGACATGTCGAGCCAGGCCGCACTGCGCAGGGGCGGCAGGGGCTGACGCAACTTGTCCAGCATGCCGGTGAGTTCATCGGTGGTCTGTAGTTGTTGGGCCGGTTCGTCAAGAATGTTCAGCGCCACCTGGGCGTTGAGCGCCATGTTCAGGTTCAGCCGGTCCACCAGTTGCACGCTGTAGTCCAGGCTGCGTTGGCGCTCGCGGTCCTGGGTTTGCTGAAACTGCTCGATCAGTTGCCAGCACAACAGCACCAGCATCAGCAGTACCAAAGCCGCCAGTGCACCTTTCAATGAGCCGCGCAAAGGCAAAGCTGTGGCGCTGGTGGTGGGGCGCAGGGACGAAGGCGATGACGATGTGGGCAAACTTTGATCCTGACTACTGGACTGAAGCAGCGAATGCGAAATGCACTATAAGCTGGACGCCCGAAGGGCGACTAGCATGCCTTGATATGTGGCCAAGTGCCAGCCATTCATGGGCCGGATGGTTTGCCCTGCCGAGCGCATTCGGGTAGCTTTGGCCGACGCGCATGTATCCCGACTTATGCAGCAGTGACGTGACTGTTTTTGTCGACAGTGCCTCAGTGCTTGCAAGCATTGATCCAGCTTGTTGTTTATCGGCCGCCCCCTGGCGGGCCTGCACTTGTCAGATTCAAGTCCCGGATTTGTCCGGCGGCAAGTAGCCCGGATAAATAAAAGCTTTTTTCGGGACGGGGTACTAAGCTCGCGCTTTATTCACTGTCACCGACCCCAGGTTTCATTCCATGGCTCAATACGTTTTCACCATGCATCGGCTGAGCAAAGTTGTACCGCCGAAGCGGGAAATCCTCAAGAACATCTCCCTGTCGTTCTTCCCGGGCGCCAAGATCGGCGTGCTCGGCCTCAACGGTTCGGGTAAATCCACACTGTTGAAAATCATGGCGGGTGTCGACACCGAGTTTGACGGTGAAGCACGCCCGATGCCTGAGCTGAACATTGGTTACCTGCCCCAGGAACCTCAACTGGACGCGACCAAGACCGTGCGTGAAGTGGTCGAAGAAGCAGTCAGCGTGATCAAGGATGCGCAAGCGCGTCTGGACCAGGTGTATGCCGAGTACGCCGAGCCGGATGCCGACTTCGACAAACTGGCCGCTGAACAGGCCAAGCTCGAAGCCATCCTGCAAGCGGGTGATGGTCACAACCTGGAGCGTCAACTGGAAGTCGCCGCCGATGCGCTGCGCCTGCCAGCCTGGGACGCGAAGATCGAACACCTTTCCGGTGGTGAGAAGCGTCGTGTGGCCCTGTGCCGCCTGCTGCTGTCGGCCCCGGACATGCTGCTGCTCGACGAACCAACCAACCACCTGGATGCCGACTCCGTCGCCTGGCTGGAGCACTTCCTCCACGACTTCCAGGGCACCGTGGTTGCGATCACGCACGACCGGTACTTCCTGGACAACGTCGCAGGCTGGATTCTGGAACTCGACCGCGGCGCGGGTATCCCGTACGAGGGCAACTATTCGGGATGGCTGGAAGCCAAGTCCGACCGTCTGGCCCAGGAATCCAAGCAGCAGTCGGCCCACGAAAAGGCCATGAAAGACGAGCTGGAATGGGTTCGCAAAGGTGCCAAGGCGCGTCAGTCCAAATCCAAGGCCCGTCTGCAACGCTTCGAAGAAATGCAATCGCAGGAATTCCAGAAGCGCAGCGAGACCAACGAGATCTACATCCCGGCCGGTCCACGCCTGGGTGACAAGGTTATCGAGTTCAAGAACGTCACCAAGGGCTATGGCGATCGCGTATTGATCGACAACCTGTCGTTCTCCATGCCTAAAGGCGCCATCGTCGGCGTGATCGGTGGTAACGGTGCCGGTAAGTCGACGCTGTTCCGCATGCTGATGGGCAAGGAACAACCGGATTCGGGCAGCATCGAAGTCGGCGAAACCGTACAGCTGGCGTGCGTTGACCAGAGCCGCGACGACCTGGATGACAGCAAGTCGGTGTTCCAGGCGGTTTCCGATGGTTCCGATGTGATCCGTATCGGCAACTACGAAATCCCTTCGCGCACCTACGTGGGGCGTTTCAACTTCAAGGGCGGCGATCAGCAGAAGTTCGTCAAGGACCTGTCCGGTGGTGAGCGTGGTCGCTTGCACCTGGCGCTGACCTTGAAAGAAGGCGGCAACGTCTTGCTGCTCGACGAACCGTCCAACGACCTGGACGTGGAAACCCTGCGTTCGCTGGAAGAAGCCCTGCTGGACTTCCCTGGCGCCGCCATTGTGATCTCTCACGATCGGTGGTTCCTTGACCGCGTCGCGACCCACATCCTGGCCTACGAAGATGATTCGCAGGCGGTGTTCTTCGAGGGTAACTACACCGAGTACGAAGCCGATCGCAAAAAACGCCTCGGCGACGCTGCTGCCCAGCCACACCGGGTACGGCACAAGAAACTGGCCTGATTGGGCCAAATAAAACGGAGCCTTCGGGCTCCGTTTTTTATTGCTGCCAATGCATACGATCTGTGTGGGCAAGTCCATCCAATTACAAAATAGAGTCCCTCACAGGATATTTGTCATCTCTCAAACATCCGGCTCAATCTCGACCACTTCGATCATCTGATCCCCCGCGGGCCGTTTCCACAGCACCTCGTCCCCCAGCTGCGCACCCAATAAGGCCCGGCCCAGGGGGGATGCCCAGTTGATCAACCCGCCCGCTGCATCGGCCTGATCTTCCCCCACCAGTTGCACCCGCTGCCGTACGTCGTTTTCGTCGGCGAAGGTTACCCAGCTGCCGATCTGTACTTTGTCGGTGGAGATGGCGGGCGTCACCACTTGCGCGCTGCTCAGGCGTTGGCTGAAGTAACGCAGGTCCCGTTCCAGATCGGCCTGGCGCTGTTTGTCGTCCAGTGTTGCTTGTCGGCTGTGTTGTGCCTGCAGTTCAGCAACGCGTTCCTGCAGGAGAGCCAGCCCATGGGCGGTGACGTAATTGGGTTGCTCGCTGACCAGCCGCTCCACCGGTTGGCTGACCTGCGCGGCGGCATGGTCTTCATTGACGAAGGCACGGCTCATGGCGGTTCTCCTGGCTAATAGGAGTTGGGCCATTCGGCTAGCGGATTAGTTTCGTTGTTGAGCTATCCGGCCTCAATAGTGATACCACTTCACCTCCAGCATCACTTCATTGACCGGCGAGGCCAGTTGGCTGAACTCGCGTTGTGCGGTCAGTCGCAGGCCCAGGTTGCGGGACAGCTCCCATTGCTGGTTGAGGCTGATGCTGCGACGGACTTCGCCGTTGGTGAAGTAATCGCCCTTGGCTTCCACGCTGAAGTTGCCCAGCGGGTTGCGCCACAGCACGCCGGTGTCGAAACCGGCTGCCGGGGCAACGAACGAGGCGAAATCATTGTTGTGTTCGATCCGCACGGTGCCCAGTGCAAAACCGAGCATGTCGTCGCTCAGTTGCCAGGTGCCACCCGCGCCACCGTTCACATGGCTGACCAGGTTTTCATCGCCATGCTTGCCCAGGACCCGCTCCAGACCGCCTGCAACCTGCCACGACCAGGGCTGCAACAGCTCGGTGCGTGGGGTCAGTGAACGGATGGTCGCCAGGTCCAGCTGCTGCACTTGCCAGCGATTACCCTCGTACTGGCGCAGTTTGAGCTGCAGGATTTCGATCTGGGCACCCAAGGGGAAGCCGTAGGCGTTGTCGTTGAGGTCGTGATAGGCCATGCGCAGCCCGTACTCGGCGAACGCCTTGTCATCGCGGGTGCCGAGACCGGCCTGCCAGGTGCGGGATTCGTGGCCGTCTTCCGGCAGGCCGGGGCGCTCGATTTCAAGCGGCGGCGGCGGGTTGGTGTTGATGGCCCGCAGCAGGTCGAAACTGCGCTGGGAGCGCTCGGCATCGCGTTCCAGCCCATTGGCGCGATAGCGTTCCAGACGATAGGCCGCGTCCTGGATCAACGCGCGGCGTTCCTTGGGCAGCGCCAGGTAGTCCGGGGCTTGTAGCTGTTTCTGATCGGCACTGACGTTCAGCACCCACTGTTGTTCATCGCTGCTCAGCGGTTTGGCCCGGGCCAGCAACTCACGCTCGCGGGACGGGCGGTAGTCGATCTGTTTCACCAGCCCTGCGTTCTGTACGGCGCGTACGGTGTCGGTGGGGATCGCGGTCAATGGAAACTGCGAGGTCAGGTTCAGGCCGGGGCGCGCGACCTGCAGCAGTTCCAGCAAGCGGTAGGAGCAGTTTTCATCGAAGAAGAAGTAGCCGAAGCGGATCTGCTTCAACTCCCAGACGTGCTCGACCATGCGTCCGGTTTCTTCCTTGGTCAGGTTGAGCTGGTACTCCCACAGGTCCCGGTTTTCCAGGCTGCGGTACTCGGACAGCTTTTCCTGATAGGGCACCAGCGCGAACAGGCCAGGGTAGCCACCGGCCAGGCCTTTCCAGGCATACAGGATGCTGTTGTCCATGCCTTCGATGTAGGCGCCAAAGTTGATGGCATAGCTGAGCAGGGCGGTGTGGTTGGTCTGTACGTCGGCCTGGTCGATGCGCAGCAGGGTGTGGCCGAACATCGATGACGGGCTGTTCAGATAGGCCGCCGGGAACACCAGCACGGCGCTGTCTGGCGCCACGTCCTTGAACCACTGTTTGAATTCCTTGCAGTCAACGGCGGGCAGGTCGGTCAGGTGCAGTTGTTCACGCAGGTAACGGGTTCGGGCCGGGTAAACGCACTGTGCATGCTTGTCGCCGCTGTCTGCCGGGGCGTAGATCGCCGCCAGCGTGGCGCTCAGTTCGGCTTTCGGGTCGTGGGCACCGTTGGCGGCGAGAAAATATTTGGGGTCATCGACGTAGCTGCGCCAGCCGCCAAGCTTGGCTGTTTCGTAGTGACCGAGGGAAATCCAGAGCGGCGTACTCGCCAATTGCTGCAAACGATCGTTATCGATCTGTGGCGCGGCAGACAGCGGGGCGCAGACACAGAGCGCCAGGTAGGCAAGACGTTTGAGCATATAAGGCAACTACTTGGAGTTAGGCAAACGGAGCTTGGGCAAACCGAGCTTCGGGGCTGTCGCAAACGAATACCCGCGACAAAAACCTGCCCCGCAAAGGGGCAGGCGCAACGAGCTTAGGCCTGGGTTGCGTACTTCGCCAGAAGTGGATCGTTTTTCAGTACAGCGAGGGTGTTGGTGTGGACATCATCAGCGGTGGCGTCGGCCTTGCTGAAGATTTGCTGGAAATGCTCGTGGGTGACCGCAGCGAAGCGCGCACGATCCTCAGGTGCAACACCCATGACTACCGCGTAGGTCGTCAGTGCTTCGCCCTGACCCACTGCCATGTCTTTGGAGAGTTCGTCCATCATGCCGTTCATGGCAATCCAGGACTTGCCGCCGTAGGTCAGTGCTGCATTGGTCGAGCAGCCGTTAGTGCCGGAAGTCATGCCGAAAGTGGCGTTACCCGAAGTGCCGTTAGTGGTGGAAGCCAGGAAGTGGGCGGGCGTGCCGCGCTGACCTTCAAACAGCATGTTGCCCCAGCCGCAATCCGGGCCGCCTGGCGCCTGTGCCATGGCGTTGATGGAAACTGCTGCGAAGAGAGTACCAAGAAGAATCCGTTTCATAGCTTTGTTCTCTTTATATTCATCCAAGGATCAGGGTTCTTGACCATAGAGCCGTCAAGGCGAACTGATTGCATAGTGAGCCAGTCGCGCAAGTTGGAGTTTAGGCACGATCCAAGGGTTCCGTGGTTTATTGCAAATTGTGATCCGGGCATGCTTTTCGACGGCATTAAGCGCGATTGGCTCATCGGGAAATCATCATGGCGCTTTCGTGCCTTGCCAGTCAGGTACGGCGAGCGCCAGAATGCCGCCATCTGCCCCGTCTGAGTAAGGATGCCCGATGCCCGATCCTGTAGCTGCCAGCCTGCGTCTTGCGCCTGAGGCGCTGACACGTCCTTTTTCCGCTGAACAGTTCAGCTTCTCGACGACCAATGATCTGGAACCCTTTCGCGGTGTGCTCGGCCAGGAGCGAGCAGTCGAAGCCCTGCAATTCGGTGTGGCGATGCCACGTCCCGGCTACAACGTATTTGTCATGGGCGAGCCCGGCACCGGCCGGTTTTCGTTCGTCAAGCGCTACCTCAAGGCCGAGGGCAAGCGCATGCAGACCCCGTGCGACTGGGTCTACGTCAATAACTTCGACGAGCCTCGCGAGCCACGGGCCCTTGAGCTGCCACCCGGCAGTGCCAGTGCATTCATCAGCGACGTCGGCGGCCTGATCGACAACCTGCTGGCGACCTTTCCGGCGGTTTTCGAACACCCGTCTTACCAGCAGAAAAAGAGCTCGATCGACCGTGCCTTCAACCAGCGCTACGACCGTGCCCTGGATGTGATCGAGCGCCTGGCGCTGGAAAAGGAAATCGCCCTTTATCGCGACAGCACCAACATCGCCTTCACCCCTATGGCCGATGGCAAGGCGCTGGATGAGGCAGAGTTCTCGCAGTTGCCGGAAGCCGACCGCGAGCGTTTCCACGAAGACATTTCCGGCCTGGAAGAGCGGCTCAACGAAGAGCTGGCCAGCCTGCCGCAATGGAAGCGTGAATCCAGCAACCAGATGCGTCAGCTCAACGAAGAGACCATCACCCTGGCCCTGCAACCGTTGCTGGCGCCGTTGTCCGAGAAGTACGCGGAAAACGCTGCAGTCTGCGCGTACCTGCAGGCGGTGCAGGTCTATCTGCTGAAAACCGTGGTCGAGCAACTGGTCGATGACAGCAAGACCGACGCCCAGGCCCGCAAGCTGCTGGAAGAGCAGTACGCACCGAGCCTGGTGGTTGGCCATGCTGCCAATGGCGGGGCGCCGGTGGTATTCGAACCGCACCCGACGTACGACAACCTGTTCGGGCGTATTGAATACAGCACGGACCAGGGTGCGCTCTACACCACCTATCGCCAGCTGCGCCCTGGTGCCTTGCACCGGGCCAATGGCGGCTTCCTGGTGCTGGAAGCCGAAAAAATGCTCAGCGAGCCGTTCGTGTGGGATGCCCTGAAACGAGCCCTGCAATCTCGCAAGCTGAAAATGGAATCGCCGCTGGGGGAACTGGGCCGCCTGGCTACCGTGACGCTGACGCCGCAAGTGATCCCCTTGCAGGTCAAGGTCATCATCATTGGTGCACGCTCGCTGTATTACACCCTTCAGGACCTGGATCCGGACTTCCAGGAGATGTTTCGGGTGCTGGTGGACTTTGACGAAGACATCCCGATGGTCGACGAGAGCCTGGAGCAGTTCGCCCAGTTGCTCAAGACCCGTACCTCCGAAGAAGGCATGGCGCCACTGACCGCCGATGCCGTTGCGCGTCTGGCGACCTACAGTGCGCGTCTGGCCGAGCATCAGGGGCGCTTGTCGGCGCGGATCGGCGATTTGTTCCAGTTGGTCAGCGAGGCGGATTTCATTCGTCAGTTGGCCAACGACGACAAGACCGACGCCGGGCATATCGAACGTGCGCTCAAGGCCAAGGCCACCCGCACCGGGCGGGTTTCGGCGCGGATTCTCGATGACATGCTGGCCGGCATCATCCTGATCGACACCGCAGGCGCGGCAGTGGGCAAATGCAACGGCCTGACGGTGCTGGAAGTCGGGGACTCGGCATTCGGTGTGCCTGCGCGGATTTCCGCGACGGTCTACCCCGGCGGCAGCGGTATTGTCGACATCGAGCGTGAGGTCAACCTCGGTCAGCCGATTCACTCCAAGGGCGTGATGATCCTGACCGGTTACCTGGGCAGCCGTTACGCGCAGGAGTTTCCGCTGGCGATTTCCGCGAGTATCGCCCTGGAGCAGTCCTACGGTTATGTGGACGGCGACAGCGCCTCCCTGGGCGAGGCGTGCACGCTGATTTCGGCCTTGTCGAAAACGCCGCTCAAGCAGTGTTTCGCCATTACCGGGTCGATCAACCAGTTCGGCGAAGTGCAGGCGGTGGGTGGGGTCAACGAGAAGATAGAAGGGTTCTTCCGGCTCTGCGAGGCGCGGGGGCTGACAGGCGAGCAGGGGGCAATCATTCCCCACGCCAACGTCGCGACCCTGATGCTCGATGAGCGGGTTCTGCAAGCCGTACGCGCCGGGCAGTTCCATGTCTATGCCGTGCGCCAGGCAGACGAAGCCTTGAGCCTGCTGGTGGGTGAGGATGCCGGTGCGCCGGACGAGGACGGTCAGTTCCCGGAAGGCAGCGTCAACGCGCGGGTGGTGGAGCGTCTGCGGGATATCGCGGAAATGCTCAGCGATGAAGACCTTAAGGAGCTGGAAAAGGAGCCTGCTCAACTGCAGCCGGAGCTCAAGGCCTGATCACAGTCTGATCAAGGCAACGACGCGCCGGATGGTGACATGACCATTCGGCGCTCTTTTACGTTTCGCCCCTTTCCAACCCTGCTTTTCTTCTATTCTGGTCGATACCACAGTTGTCAAAAGGACTGACGCGCTTCCCTCTGCAACACGGGAAGCGAACACTGTAGCTATCGAGGAACTCGCCATGCCGCGCAGCCTCTGTCTTACCCGCCAATGCCTGGGTCTGGTGACCCGTATCGAATGTGCAATCCGTCCGCTGTCCGGCGATAACGGTATGTGGACCTTACTGTTTGCCGCCGGGATGTCCGGTGAACAACCCTCTGCACTCAAGGCCCAGGGGCCTTTTCATGGACCACTGGCCGCCGAGTCGGTATTGATGGCCATCGCTGAAAGCCTTTCCCTGCACGGCTATCAGCTTTCTGAAGAGATACCGATCTGGAGCCTGCACCTGCAAGGCGAGCTGCGGCGAATCAACGGGGACCATTCCCGTTGTCAGCGGACCTCTCCCTTCTGAATCCCGCGCCATGGAAACTCGCATAACGGCTGATATACTTTCGGCCGTTTTTTCAATCACTTGTGAGTTTCAATGGAACGCTTTATCGAAAACACCATGTATGCCTCTCGCTGGCTACTGGCGCCGATCTATCTAGGGTTGTCTCTGGGGTTGCTGGCCCTGGCCCTGAAATTCTTTCAGGAAATCTTTCACGTCATCCCCAATGTGTTCTCCCTGGCCGAGTCGGACCTGATCCTGGTGATCCTGTCGTTGATCGACATGGCGCTGGTGGGTGGCCTGCTGGTGATGGTGATGATTTCCGGTTACGAAAACTTCGTGTCTCAACTGGACATCGATGAGGGCAAGGAAAAGCTCAGCTGGCTGGGCAAGATGGACTCCACCTCGCTGAAGATGAAAGTCGCGGCGTCCATCGTGGCGATTTCCTCGATCCATCTGCTGCGCGTGTTCATGGATGCCAAGAATGTCGAGCCCGAGTACCTGAAGTGGTACGTGATCATCCACATGACGTTTGTCGTTTCGGCATTTGCCATGGGCTATCTGGACAAGCTGACCAAGCATTGAGGGTGGTGCATGGGCGGCGCTAACCTGTACAAGTGTTTCTAACTTGTTCCGTCTGGCGAGGCCTCTCATGAATTTGCAGGAACTGAATGCCCACGCGACTGCCGGTCGTATCGATGAGCTGAACCTGATTTCCATCGAAGGCGGGATCTACCTGCTGGAAGCTCGTATGGGGGGCGCAGCTCACCCGGTGCGCGATGTTCACGGCAAAATCCTGCACCTGCGCTCGGTCGAGCATGCACGACACCTGCTCCAGTCCGTCCCGCAATTGCCCTTCAATCTGGTGCATGCCGTCGTCCACGACGAAATGTGCGGCACGCAACACGATGAAGGGCAGCTGCTACGAGTCCCTATCTCGTTTCGTTCGGGTTGGTAGTTGCCGACACTGACGACGCCTGTCACCGCGCCTGAGCCGCCCCGCAAGTAGGGAACGTTCGATCAACTGTGCTAGGCTGCTGGCCCTTTTAGTTCGGGGCGCTTCTGGGTAAACGGCGAAAAAAGAGTGTTCGCGGTCTGCCAGTCGAAGCGCTCCTCAGCGGAGCAGTGTTATGTCCGAAGTCAATCTGTCCACCGACGAAACCCGCGTCAGCTACGGCATTGGCCGTCAGTTGGGCGACCAACTGCGTGACAACCCGCCACCGGGCGTTAGCCTGGACGCAATTCTGGCTGGTCTGACCGACGCATTTGGCGGCAAGCCAAGCCGTGTAGGCCAGGAAGAAATGTCCGCCAGCTTCAAAGTGATCCGCGAAATCATGCAGGCTGAACAGGCTGCAAAAGCTGAAGCAGCAGCAGGCGCTGGTCTGGCTTACCTGGCTGAGAACGGCAAGCGCGAAGGCGTGACGACTCTGGCTTCTGGCCTGCAGTTCGAAGTGCTGACCGCTGGTGAAGGCGCCAAGCCATCCCGTGAAGATCAGGTTCGTACTCACTACCACGGCACCCTGATCGACGGCACTGTGTTCGACAGCTCCTACGATCGCGGCGAGCCAGCTGAATTCCCGGTTGGCGGCGTGATCGCTGGCTGGACCGAAGCGCTGCAACTGATGAATGCGGGCAGCAAATGGCGCCTGCACGTGCCGAGCGAACTGGCTTACGGCGCTCAAGGCGTTGGCAGCATTCCGCCGCACAGCGTTCTGGTTTTCGACGTCGAGCTGCTGGACGTTCTGTAATCAACGCGAGTTGTAGCAGATGAGGGTGAGCGGGCCGCCTTGGCCCGTTCAGCCATCATAAGAGTGGATGCAGTGCCTGGGTTTCATGCTCAATGCAGCTCCGCAGCAGGGCGCAACGCCCGTGCATAGCAGAACAGAAACAGATTTCGCACCAGCTCCTTCAGTACTCCGGGTTCGCTTGAACTCAGGCCAATGACATCCAGGTCACCCTGTTCACGCAATTCATCCAGCGCCTCTTCCTCCAGTACCGCACAGACCTCGCCTGTTTCACGGTGCAGGATCCGCAGGTAAGGGTGTGGCCGGTCCAGCCATGCATCGATCAAATAAGTCATGTCTCATCTCCTGAGTGGGTTTGATGAGAATAATTCTTATTACGATAATAGCAAGTGCCTATTGGCGGATTGTTTGATGGGGCCGGGGAATGATGGAGTCGGGTGGGAGCGAGCGTGCTCGCGAATGCAATCGTTCAGTCACCCACGATGTATCAGGACTAATGCCTTCGCGAGCAAGCTTGCCCCCACAGGCTCAGCAGCCTTTAGGACCGCCAGGCTTAGGCACGAAGGAGGTTTTTGCGCCGGGCTTGAGGACGACATACGCCCGTTTCCATGGCTGGTCATCGATCAGGCGCCAGCGGTGGCCTGAGCCGGAGTTGTCCTGGGCCAGCAGCACGTCACCGGGGTGGAGAGTGAAGGTCTCGCCGGTCTTGGTCACAAACTCCAGGGTGCCCGAGAGGGTGATCACGTACTGAGGCTCAGGGTCTTGATGCCAGTCGAAGCTCGAATGCGCGGCCGTTTCCTTGAAGTGCAGGGCGTTCACGTCGGTGCGGGCGGTCGGGTCGATGGTGCCTTCCACCACATGGGAGTTGTTGTCCGGCCCGGTGCACAGCTGGAATGCCTTGACTGCGGCCTGGGCTGCGGGGGCCATCATGGTCAGCGTCAAGGTGATGAGGGTGGTTGAAAGTGCAGCACCCAGCTTTTCTTTACATTTCATTCGGTTACCTCGCGAATGTAGAGATGGAGAAAAGGTAAGAAGCAAAAAGCCCATCACAAGGACGGGCTTTTTGGTCTGGCAAAGGATGTTAGTGAGTCCGGGCCACGGCGAACTGGCTCAACTCCACCAGCGCGTCGCGATATTCGCTGGCGGGCAGTACGTCCAGGCAAGCAATGGCGCGGGCGACGTAATCGCGGGCCAGTTGTGCGGTGTAGTCCAGGGCGCCAGCGCTTTCCACGGCAGCACGGATGCTTTCCAGGTCCTCGAGGCCGCCTTTCTGGATCGCCTGACGAACCAGTGCAGCCTGTTCCGGGGTGCCTTCGCGCATGGTGTAGATCAGCGGCAGGGTAGGCTTGCCTTCGGCCAGGTCGTCACCGACGTTTTTGCCCAGAGTCTCGGCATCGCCACGGTAATCGAGCAGGTCATCCACCAGCTGGAAGGCCACGCCCAGGTGATCGCCGAAGGTGCGCAGTGCTTCGCTCTGTTCTTCGGAGGCGCCGGACAGCGCGGCAGCACTGTGGGTCGAGGCTTCGAACAGCATGGCTGTCTTGCCGCGAATCACTTCCATATACACTTCTTCGGTGGTGCTGGCGTCGCGGATCTTGGACAGCTGCAACACTTCGCCTTCGGCAATGACCCGGGTCGCTTTGGACAGGATCTTCATGACCGGCATCGAGCCCAGCTCGACCATCATTTCGAAGGAGCGCGAATAAAGGAAGTCGCCCACCAGCACGCTGGGTGCGTTGCCCCACAGGGCATTGGCCGTGGAGCGACCGCGGCGCATGCCGGACATGTCGACCACGTCGTCGTGCAGCAGGGTGGCGGTGTGCAGGAATTCGATAGTCGCGGCCAGCAGGCGCAGGTCATCGCTTTCACGGCCCAGGGCCTTGCCGCACAGCAGAACCAGCAGCGGACGCAGGCGTTTACCGCCAGCGGAGGTAATGTAGTCGCCGATTTTAGAGACCAGCGGCACGCGCGAAGTCAGCTGCTTCTTGATAATGACGTCAACGGCACTAAAATCGTCCGCCACCGCGCGGTAGAAGGCTTGGGGTTGCATCAGCGACAGGCGCTCCAGAGGGGTTGCGCCGCATGCTAGGTCTCGGCTTGGAAGGTGTCAAGGCGTGACATTGCGGCTATTGCAACGCTTGCGTGCCTTGCGTACAATCGCGCACCCTAACTTTCCTGGGCAGCACCTGCCTTACGCAATTGCAAAAGGGCCGTTCCAGCCCGATGCAGCCATGCCAGCCGATACTCTACTTATAAAGAGCTGGGTGAGCAGGATTAACGGAGAAATACCATGTCTTACGCAGTAATCGTTACCGGTGGCAAGCAATACAAGGTCGCCCCAGGTGAATACCTGAAGATCGAAAAACTGGAAGTCGCCACTGGCGAATCCGTTACCTTTGATCGCGTTCTGTTGGTTGCCAATGGCGACGACGTGAATATCGGCGCACCAGTTGTTGCTGGCGCTACCGTTGTCGCTGAAGTGATCTCCCAAGGTCGCCACGACAAGATCCGCATCATCAAGTTCCGTCGTCGTAAGCACCACATGAAGCGTATGGGCCACCGCCAGTGGTACACCGAGATCAAAATCACCGGTATTCAGGCTTAATTCAGCCTAATCCTCATTTGGAGAATTGACTCATGGCACACAAAAAAGCTGGTGGTAGTACCCGTAACGGTCGCGACTCAGAAGCCAAACGCCTTGGCGTGAAGATGTATGGCGGCCAGACTATCGTTCCGGGCAACATCATCGTGCGTCAGCGCGGCACCCAATTCCACGCTGGCTACGGCGTTGGCATGGGCAAAGATCACACCCTGTTCGCGAAAGTGGAAGGCGTGATCAAGTTCCAGGTCAAGGGCGAGTTCGGTCGTCGCTACGTGAGCATTGTCCCGAAGACTGAAGTCGTCGCGGCATAATCACGCAGTTGCTGAAAAGCCCTGTCTCGCGACGGGGCTTTTTTGTTTGTAGGGACATGCTTGTAGGTGTGTTCAGCGGTAGGTGAGTCTCTTGCAAAGCTGTTTGTGCGGGCTGTTGTGATGTTGGCTTTTGGGGTTTCCCTGGGAGCGCTGGTTTCTGATCGGTATCGCAACGCTCATCTTTGGCAAGAGTCTTATGAATTTATGTTGGTCAGCTCGTCCCTGTGACGGGAGGCGTGCGTTATGAAGTTTGTTGATGAAGTATCCATTCGAGTAAAAGCCGGTGACGGCGGCAACGGTTGCATGAGCTTCCGTCGCGAAAAATTCATCGAGAATGGTGGTCCGAACGGTGGTGATGGCGGTGATGGCGGCTCGATCTTCATGATCGCCGACGAAAACCTCAACACCCTGGTCGATTATCGCTACACCCGCCACTTTGATGCCGAGCGCGGCTCTAATGGCGGCAGTACCGATTGCACGGGCAAGAAGGGCGAAGAGCTGGTTCTGCGCGTGCCGGTCGGTACGACCGTGATCGATGCAAGCACCCAGGAAGTGATCGGTGACCTGACTAAGGCTGGCCAGCGTTTGCTGGTCGCCATGGGCGGTTGGCACGGTCTGGGCAACACCCGTTTCAAATCCAGTACCAACCGTGCGCCACGTCAGACGACACCGGGCAAGCCGGGCGAGCAGCGTGACCTCAAGCTGGAATTGAAAGTGCTGGCCGACGTGGGCCTGCTGGGTCTGCCGAACGCAGGTAAAAGTACCTTCATCCGCTCCGTATCGGCCGCCAAGCCGAAAGTCGCTGATTACCCGTTCACTACCCTGGTGCCGAACCTGGGTGTGGTCAGCGTTGACCGCTGGAAAAGCTTTGTCATCGCCGATATTCCCGGCTTGATCGAAGGCGCTTCCGATGGTGCTGGCCTGGGGATTCGCTTCCTCAAGCACCTGGCGCGTACCCGTCTGTTGCTGCACCTCGTGGACATGGCGCCGCTGGATGAAACCAGTGCTCCGGACGCCGCTGAAGTGATCGTCAACGAGCTGGTCAAGTTCAGCCCGTCCCTGGCGGAGCGTGATCGCTGGCTGGTGCTGAACAAGTGCGACCAGATCCTCGAAGAAGAGCATGAGGAGCGGGTCAAGGAAATCGTTGATCGTCTGGAATGGACCGGTCCGGTCTATGTGATTTCCGCGATTGCCAAAGAGGGCACCGAGCAGCTCAGCCGCGACATCATGAATTACCTCGAGGAGCGTAGTCTGCGCCTGGCTGAGGATCCTGTGTTCGCCGCCGAACTGGCCGCGCTGGATCAGAGCATCGAAGACGAAGCCCGTGCCCAGTTGCAGGCTCTGGACGACCAGCGTGCCCTGCGCCGCAGTGGCGTGAAGAGCGTGCACGACATTGGTGACGATGATTGGGATGAGGAAGATGTGGATGACGAGGATGGTCCGGAAATCATTTACGTCCGCGACTAAGTCAGTGCAGTAAACTAAACGCCGCTTTGATAGCGGCGTTTTAGTATCTAGAATTTGTACTCACCAAATATTCTCTGGCTAAGGTTGGAAGATGATGCGCAGCAAAGTGACGGGTGCCCAGCGCTGGGTCGTTAAGATCGGCAGTGCGTTGCTGACAGCCGATGGTAAAGGGCTGGATCGGGCGGCGATGGGTGTCTGGGTCGAGCAGATGGTGGCCCTGCATGAGGCGGGAGTCGAACTGGTGCTGGTTTCTTCCGGGGCGGTGGCTGCCGGGATGAGTCGTCTCGGCTGGACGGCTCGACCCAGTGCGATGCATGAGCTGCAAGCTGCTGCTGCCATTGGTCAGATGGGGTTGGTGCAGGCCTGGGAATCCAGTTTTGCCGAGCATGGTCGCCACACTGCGCAGATCCTGTTGACCCATGACGACCTGTCCGACCGCAAGCGCTACCTCAACGCCCGCAGCACCCTGCGCACGCTGGTGGAGCTGGGCGTGGTCCCGGTGATCAACGAAAACGACACCGTGGTCACCGACGAAATTCGTTTTGGCGACAACGACACCCTGGCGGCGCTGGTGGCCAACCTGGTCGAGGCTGACCTGTTGGTGATCCTGACCGACCGTGATGGCATGTTCGATGCGGACCCTCGCAATAATCCTGAAGCGCAGCTGATCTATGAAGCGCGGGCCGATGACCCTGCGCTGGATGCGGTGGCCGGTGGTACAGGTGGTGCGCTGGGGCGCGGCGGTATGCAGACCAAGCTGCGTGCGGCGCGCCTTGCGGCGCGTTCCGGGGCGCACACCGTGATTGTCGGTGGGCGTATCGAGCGTGTGCTGGCGCGGCTCAAGGCGGGCGAGCGTCTGGGTACGCTGCTGTCGCCTGAGCGCGAGATGCTGGCGGCCCGCAAGCAGTGGCTGGCCGGGCATCTGCAAACACGTGGCACTCTGGTGCTGGATGCGGGTGCGGTGCTGGCTTTGTCGAAGGACAACAAGAGTTTGCTGCCGGTGGGCGTAAAGCTGGTCCAGGGCAGCTTCCGACGTGGCGAAATGGTCGTTTGCGTTGCGCCTGATGGTCGTGAGGTCGCTCGCGGCTTGAGCAACTACAGTGCACTGGAAGCGCAAAAGATCATTGGTCAGTCGTCCGATTCGATTGTGAAGGTGCTCGGCTACATGGCTGAGCCTGAGCTGGTTCATCGGGACAACCTGATCCTGGTGTGATCGTTTGCGCCTGTTAACGCGACAACATAAGGAAGTATCGATGCGAATGGTCATGAAAGGACTGTTGGGTGTGCTGCTGGCCTTGCCTTTACTGGCTTCGGCTGAAGAGATCGGCTCGGTGTCGACGGTATTCAAGTTCGTCGGCCCCAATGACCGGATCGTGGTCGAGGCATTCGATGACCCCAAGGTTGAAGGGGTGACGTGTTATTTGTCCCGTGCCAAGACGGGTGGGGTGAAGGGCGGTCTGGGTCTGGCTGAGGATCGTGCCGAGGCGTCCATTGCCTGTCGTCAGGTGGGGCCGATCAAGTTCGCGGAGCCGCTCAAGGATGGCGACGTCGTGTTCAAGGAGCGTACTTCGCTGGTGTTCAAGACCATGCAGGTGGTGCGCTTCCTCGATAAGAAGCGCAATACGCTGGTGTACCTGGTCTACAGCGACCGCGTCATTGAGGGCAGCCCGCAGAATGCGGTGACGGCGATTCCGATCGTGCCGTGGGTGCCTGCGCCGGCGCCTTGATCGCAAATTACAACTGTGGGAGCGGCCGGGGTGGCGCCCCACCTTGCTCGCGAATGCGATGGGTCAGTCACCCTCTATGTTTCCGGGATGACGCCTTCGCGAGCAAGCTCGCTCTCATCAAACAAAATTTAATTCGTTGATTTAACTGATGATTTCAGACGACGAAAATCTACTGTAGGAGCGGACTTGTCCGCGAAGGCGATGTCTCAGGCGCGGAAGATATCGCCTGTGCCGACGTCTTCGCGGACGAGTCCGCTCCTACACAGACCGTGTTTCCTGCGCGACAGCGCGGCGTCTGGACGACGGGGAATCTCCCACAGGGGGTTATGTTCATGCCAATGTCCCGATTGCGACCAAACATAGAATCTCCCGCAGTGTTTAAATCACGGGCATAAAAAAACCGACCCTAAGGTCGGTTTTTTCAACAAGCAGGTCGATCAGGCAGCAGCAGCAAGGTTCAGGGCCTTGATGTGGCCATTCAGGCGGCCTTTATGGCGAGCAGCTTTGTTCTTGTGGATGATGCCTTTATCGGCCATGCGGTCGATAACTGGCACGGCCAGAACATAAGCAGCTTGCGCTTTTTCAGCGTCTTTTGCGTCGATGGCCTTAACTACGTTCTTGATGTAGGTACGAACCATGGAACGCAGGCTGGCGTTGTGGCTGCGACGCTTCTCAGCCTGTTTTGCACGTTTTTTGGCGGAAGGTGTGTTGGCCACCGTCGAGCTCCTCGAAAGACTTTGGGAAATAGCAAACAAAATAGGCCGCGAATCATGCCGATGAGTTGATGTCTTGTCAAGGGCAGTTGATGCGTTCCGCTGAGTGGTTCTGGTGAAACGTCGGAGTTATTTCTTTCCGGCGTGCGACCTGTAAACTCGCGAGCTTTGGCTCTGTGCTGTTGCGGCGCGGAGTATCGCATAAATGGATGGCTTTAGTGCCGGTCCTTTGCTCAAGGCATGAAACTCTTTCAATGAATCTACTCAAGTCGCTGGCCGCCGTAAGCTCAATCACGATGCTTTCCCGGGTTCTAGGCTTTATCCGGGACACTATTGTCGCCCGTACTTTTGGCGCAGGAATGGCGACCGACGCCTTTTTCATTGCTTTCAAACTGCCGAACCTGTTGCGCCGCATTTTTGCCGAGGGCGCTTTTTCCCAGGCGTTCGTGCCCATCCTGGCTGAATACAAAAGTCAGCAGGGCGAAGAGGCGACCCGCACCTTCATTGCTTATGTCAGCGGCATGCTGACTCTGGTGCTGGCGCTGGTCACCTTGCTGGGGATTATCGCTGCGCCCTGGGTCATCTGGGCTACCGCGCCGGGTTTTACCGATACCCCGGAAAAATTCGAGCTGACGTCCAGCCTTCTGCGGGTGACATTCCCTTATATATTGCTGATCTCGCTGTCTTCGCTGGCGGGGGCGATCCTCAACACCTGGAACCGTTTTTCGGTCCCGGCCTTCGTGCCGACGCTGCTCAACGTCAGCATGATTTTCTTTGCGCTGTTCCTGACGCCGTATTTCAACCCGCCGGTCATGGCGCTGGGTTGGGCGGTGCTGGCAGGCGGCCTGCTGCAGTTGCTGTATCAACTGCCGCACCTGAAAAAGATCGGCATGCTAGTGATGCCGCGCCTGAGCTTTCGCGATACCGGTGTGTGGCGGGTCATGAAACAGATGCTTCCGGCCATCCTTGGGGTATCGGTGAGTCAGATTTCTCTGATCATCAACACGATCTTTGCCTCGTACCTTGTCGCCGGTTCCGTGTCGTGGATGTACTACGCCGACCGCTTGATGGAGTTGCCATCGGGCGTGCTCGGGGTGGCGCTGGGTACGATCCTGTTGCCGGTGCTGTCGAAAACCTACGCCAGCAAGGACCGCCACGAGTATTCGCGGATTCTCGACTGGGGCCTGCGACTGTGTTTCGTGATGGTGCTGCCGTGCACATTGGCCCTGGCTATCCTGGCCGAACCGCTGACGGTGTCGTTGTTCCAGTACGGCAAATTCGATGCGCTGGACGCCGTCATGACCCAGCGGGCACTGATCGCCTACTCGGTTGGCCTGCTGGGGATCATCGTCATCAAGGTGCTGGCTCCGGGGTTTTACGCGCAGCAGAATATCCGTACGCCGGTGAAGATCGCGATTTTCGTGCTGATCGTCACGCAGTTGCTTAACCTGGTGTTCATCGGGCCGTTGCAGCACGCGGGCCTGGCATTGGCGATCAGCGTCGGGGCCTGCATCAATGCGGCGCTGCTGTATTGGCAATTGCGCAAGCAGGACCTGTTCCAGCCGCAACCGGGCTGGCCGAAGTTTCTGATCAAGCTGATCGTGGCGGTCGCCGTCATGTCGGGCGTATTGCTGGGCTTGATGCACTTCATGCCGGCCTGGGATGACGGGCACATGCTAGAACGCTTCCTGCGTTTGGGCGGCCTTGTGGTTGCGGGGCTGGTGGCATACTTCGGCATGCTGTTGCTGTTGGGCTTTCGCCTTAAAGACTTCGCCCGCAAGGCGATCATGTAGCGAACAATCGTCGGTTTTTGCCCCAGAACGTCCATTGCACGCGTTTTGCCATGGACTGTTGCCTGTCGTAGCGGGCCGGGTGTGGTTATAATCGGCCACTTTATGAGCAAGAAGTGCGTTATGCAGCTGGTTCGAGGCCTTCATAATCTGCGCCCCCAGCATCGGGGCTGTGTCGCCACCATTGGCAACTTCGACGGCGTCCACCGTGGCCACCAGGCTATCCTGGCACGTCTGCGTGAGCGATCCGTTGAGTTGGGTGTGCCCAGCTGCGTGGTGATTTTCGAGCCACAGCCGCGTGAGTTCTTCGCCCCGGAGACGGCTCCGGCCCGTCTGGCGCGACTGCGTGACAAGCTGGAGCTGTTCGCGGACGAGGGCATCGATCTGGTGCTTTGTCTGGCGTTCAACCAGCGCCTGTGCAAGCTTAGCGCTGCCGAGTTCGTCGATACCATTCTGGTTGACGGGCTTGGGGTACAGCATCTGGAAGTCGGTGATGATTTCCGCTTCGGTTGCGACCGGGTCGGCGATTTTGATTTCCTGCAACAAGCCGGTATCACCCAGGGTTTTACCGTTGAAGCGGCACAGACCGTTGAGATCGACGGCGTTCGGGTCAGCAGCACCAAGGTCCGTAACGCGTTGTCTGTGGCGGATTTCACCCTTGCCGAGCGGTTGCTCGGTCGCCCGTACCACATTACAGGACGGGTTCTGCACGGCCAGAAGCTGGCTCGCCAGTTGGGTACGCCCACGGCCAACGTGCAGCTCAAGCGTCGTCGCGTGCCCATGACCGGGGTTTACCTGGTGAGTGTGGAGATCGACGGCAAGGCATGGCCGGGCGTTGCCAATATTGGTGTGCGTCCGACCGTGGCAGGTGATGGCAGTGCCCACCTTGAAGTGCATCTTCTGGATTTTGCCGGTGACTTGTACGACCGGCGTTTGACGGTGGCTTTCCACCATAAGCTGCGTGATGAGCAGCGTTTCGCCTCTCTTGAGGCGCTAAAGACGGCGATCAATGCGGATGTCGCCGCCGCTCGTGCCCATTGGCATGACTGAGCGCAGACATTTTTCATGCATATCCTTACCAAGAGCCTGAAATGACCGATTACAAAGCCACGCTAAACCTTCCGGACACCGCCTTCCCAATGAAGGCCGGCCTGCCCCAGCGCGAGCCGCAAATTCTGCAGCGCTGGGACAGCATTGGCCTGTACCAGAAGCTGCGCGAGATTGGCAAGGATCGTCCGAAGTTCGTCCTGCACGACGGCCCTCCTTATGCCAACGGCACTATTCACATCGGTCATGCGCTGAACAAGATTCTCAAGGACATGATCGTTCGCTCGAAAACCCTTTCGGGTTTCGACGCGCCGTATGTCCCGGGCTGGGACTGCCACGGCTTGCCGATCGAGCACAAGGTTGAAGTGACCCACGGCAAGAACCTGACTCCTGACCGTACCCGTGAGCTGAGCCGTGCCTACGCCGCCGAGCAAATTGAAGGCCAGAAATCCGAGTTCATCCGCCTGGGTGTGCTGGGCGATTGGGACAACCCTTACCTGACCATGAACTTCGCCAACGAAGCCGGGGAAATCCGTGCGCTGGCTGAAATGGTCAAGGGCGGCTTCGTCTTCAAGGGCCTGAAACCGGTCAACTGGTGCTTCGATTGCGGTTCGGCCCTGGCTGAAGCGGAAGTCGAATACGCCGACAAGAAATCGCCGTCCATCGACGTCGCCTTCGCTGTGGTTGACGACGCGAAACTGGCTGCCGCTTTCGGCCTGCCAGCGCTGGGCAAGCCTGCGTCTATCGTCATCTGGACCACCACGCCGTGGACCATCCCTGCCAACCAGGCCCTGAACGTCCATCCAGAGTTCAAGTACGCACTGGTCGATGTGGGCGACAAGCTGCTGGTACTGGCCGAAGAGCTGGTCGAAGCCTGTCTGGCGCGCTACGAGCTGCAAGGCTCGGTCATCGCGACAGCAGAAGGCGCGGCGCTGGACCTGATCAACTTCCGTCACCCGTTCTACGATCGTCTGTCGCCGGTGTACCTGGCTGATTACGTCGAGCTGGGTTCGGGCACCGGTGTTGTTCACTCGGCACCTGCCTATGGTGAAGATGACTTCGTGACCTGCAAGCGTTACGGCATGGTCAACGATGACATCCTGACCCCGGTGCAGAGCAACGGCGTATACGCCGAGTCGCTGGAGTTCTTCGGCGGCCAGTTCATCTGGAAGGCCAACCCGAACGTGGTCGAGAAGCTGCGCGAAGTTGGCAGCCTGATGCACACCGAAACCATCGTTCACAGCTACATGCACTGCTGGCGCCACAAGACGCCGCTGATCTACCGCGCCACGGCGCAGTGGTTCGTAGGCATGGACAAGCAGCCGACCACAGGCGATACCCTGCGTCAGCGCGCCATCAAGGCCATCGAAGAAACAAAATTCGTTCCGGCCTGGGGCCAGGCACGCCTGCACTCGATGATCGCCAACCGCCCTGACTGGTGCATCTCCCGTCAGCGCAACTGGGGCGTACCGATCCCGTTCTTCCTGAACAAGGAAAGCGGCGAGCTGCATCCACGCACCGTCGAGCTGATGGAAGAAGTTGCCAAGCGCGTCGAACAGCAAGGCATCGAAGCCTGGTTCAAGATGGACGCGGCCGAGCTGCTGGGTGACGAAGCCTCGAAATACGACAAGATCACTGACACGCTGGACGTCTGGTTCGACTCCGGGACCACGCACTGGCACGTGCTGCGCGGCTCGCACCCGATGGGTCATGAGAGCGGCCCGCGTGCCGACCTGTACCTGGAAGGTTCGGACCAGCACCGTGGATGGTTCCACTCCTCGCTGCTGACCGGTTGCGCCATTGACAACCACGCGCCGTACCGCGAGCTGTTGACCCACGGTTTCACCGTGGACGAGAGCGGCCGCAAGATGTCCAAATCCCTGGGCAACGTGATTGCGCCGCAGAAGGTCAACGACACCCTGGGCGCCGACATCATGCGTCTGTGGGTGGCTTCGACCGACTACTCCGGCGAAATGGCGGTTTCCGACCAGATCCTGCAACGCAGTGCGGACGCCTACCGGCGTATCCGTAACACCGCGCGCTTCCTGCTGTCGAACCTGACCGGTTTCAACCCGGCCACCGACATCCTGCCTGCCGAAGAAATGCTGGCGCTGGATCGTTGGGCCGTGGACCGTACCCTGCTGCTGCAGCGCGAGCTGCAAGAGCATTACGGCGAATACCGTTTCTGGAACGTGTACTCCAAGATCCACAACTTCTGCGTGCAGGAGCTGGGTGGGTTTTATCTGGACATCATCAAGGACCGTCAATACACCACGGCCGCTGACAGCACCGCGCGTCGCTCCTGCCAGACGGCACTGTTCCACATCTCCGAAGCGCTGGTGCGCTGGATCGCTCCGATCCTGGCCTTCACCGCCGACGAGCTGTGGCAGTACCTGCCGGGTGAGCGTAACGAATCGGTGATGCTCAATACCTGGTACGAAGGCCTGAGCGAAATGCCGGCTGACTTTGAACTGGACCGCGCCTACTGGGAGCGGATCATGGCGGTCAAGGTCGCGGTCAACAAGGAAATGGAAAACCTGCGGGCAGCCAAGGCCATCGGCGGCAACCTGCAAGCCGAAGTGACGTTGTATGCCGAAGACGCTCTGGTAGCGGACCTGTCGAAGCTGAGCAACGAACTGCGTTTCGTGCTGATCACCTCGACGGCCAGCGTCGCGCCTCTGGCTGACGCGCCTGCCGACGCCGTAGTGACCGAAGTGCCGGGCCTCAAGCTCAAGGTGGTCAAGTCCGGCCATGCGAAGTGCGGTCGTTGCTGGCATCACCGTGAAGACGTTGGTGTAGACCCGGCGCACCCGGAAATCTGCGGTCGTTGCGTGGACAACATCAGCGGCGCGGGCGAGGTTCGTCACTATGCCTAACGCCAGTCGTACAGGCCGTTTGAGCTGGCTGTGGTTGAGCGTGCTGGTCCTGGTCATCGACCAGGTCAGCAAGCTGCATTTCGAAAATTCACTGAGCCTGTATCAGCAGATCGTGGTGATTCCGAGCTATTTCAGCTGGACACTGGCCTACAACACCGGCGCTGCCTTCAGCTTCCTGGCTGACAGCTCCGGCTGGCAGCGCTGGCTGTTCGCCCTGATCGCCGTGGTGGTCAGTGCGGTGCTGGTGATCTGGCTCAAGCGCCTTGGCCGCAATGACACCTGGTTGGCAATCGCGCTGGCGCTGGTTCTGGGGGGTGCCCTTGGCAACCTCTATGACCGCATCGCGCTGGGTCACGTGATCGACTTCGTGCTGGTGCACTGGGACAACCGCTGGTACTTCCCGGCGTTCAACTTCGCAGACAGCTCGATTACCGTCGGTGCAATCATGCTGGCGCTGGATATGTTCAAAAGCAAGAAAACCGGAGAACCCGTTCATGACTGAACAGTTATTGACCGAAAACGCTTCCAAAGAGCTACGCATCGGTCAGAACACGGAAGTCACCTTGCACTTTGCCTTGCGCCTGGAGAACGGCGACACCGTGGACAGCACCTTTGACAAGGCGCCGGCCACGTTCAAGGTAGGGGACGGCAACTTGTTGCCCGGTTTCGAGGCTGCGCTGTTCGGCTTCAAGGCCGGTGACAAGCGCACCATCGAGGTCCTGCCGGAAAACGCCTTTGGTCAGCCCAACCCGCAAAACGTGCAGATCATCCCGCGTTCGCAGTTCCAGAACATGGAATTGTCCGAAGGCCTGCTGGTGATCTTCAACGATGCGGCTAATACTGAGCTGCCCGGCGTGGTCAAGGCGTTCGACGACGATCAGGTCACTATCGACTTCAACCACCCGTTGGCTGGCAAGACGCTGAGCTTCGAAGTGGAAATCTTCGAGGTCAAGGCGCTTTGAATGCATGGCCCGGCGTCATACCGGGCCTGTTCGACGTCCTGCTCTCCTGCGCGTAGATACGAGGCACAGCATGCAAATCAAACTCGCCAACCCACGCGGCTTCTGCGCTGGAGTGGACCGTGCGATCGAAATCGTCAATCGCGCCCTGGAAGTGTTTGGCCCGCCGATCTATGTGCGCCATGAAGTGGTTCACAACAAATTTGTCGTCGAAGACCTGCGCGCTCGCGGCGCGATCTTCGTCGAAGAGCTGGATCAGGTGCCGGATGACGTCATCGTGATTTTCAGCGCCCATGGTGTATCCCAGGCAGTACGTACCGAAGCGGCCGGTCGCGGCCTGAAAGTCTTCGATGCCACCTGCCCGCTGGTGACCAAGGTGCACATCGAAGTGGCGCGCTACAGCCGCGACGGTCGTGAATGCATTTTGATCGGCCACGAAGGCCACCCGGAAGTCGAAGGCACCATGGGCCAGTACGACGCCAGCAATGGCGGCGCGATCTATCTGGTCGAAGACGAACAGGACGTTGCCAACCTGCAGGTGCGCAACCCCGAATCCCTGGCGTTCGTGACCCAGACCACGCTGTCCATGGACGACACCAGCCGCGTCATCGACGCACTGCGTTCGCGCTTCCCGGCCATTGGCGGGCCGCGCAAGGACGATATCTGCTACGCCACTCAAAACCGTCAGGATGCGGTCAAGCAATTGGCCAATGAATGCGACGTGGTGTTGGTGGTGGGCAGCCCAAACAGCTCCAACTCCAACCGCCTGCGTGAGCTGGCTGAACGCATGGCGACCCCGGCCTATCTGATCGACGGTGCTGAAGACATGCAGCGCAGCTGGTTCGATGGCGTGGAGCGCATCGGTATCACGGCGGGTGCTTCGGCCCCTGAAGTCCTGGTGCGCGGTGTTATCCAGCAGTTGCAGGCATGGGGCGCGGTAGGCGCTGATGAACTGGCCGGCCGTGAAGAGAACATCACGTTCTCGATGCCCAAGGAACTGCGCGTCAAATCGCTGTTGTAAGGCTTGAACGGCAGAGCGCTTCTTCGGCTCTGTCGGTTCTTATCTGTACGCGCCCCGTGGACGCCAGCACCACCCTGTAGGGTTTGGCTGATGTGCTCGTGGTGCAAATGAACAACGTACCTCCCCGATACGCCCCTCCCTCGGTAAGCGGCAGCCCCAGGCTATTGAACCGTACTGACCGGCCAAGCCAGTAGTTGCCCACCACCTGGACCTTGCCCGTCAGTGCGCGCTGCACCAGCACAACATCCTGCTCATCGGCCTGGCCGTTATCGTTCACATCGATAACCGTGCGCCAGCCATCGCTCCAGTCGCCCCCTGTGGCCTGAATCAACACCGTTGTGTTACGCAGGATGGCTTCGGTGCGCGCCGCGCGAACGGCGCTGGCCAACTGCTGCGCTGTGTCCTCCCGACGCTGGTTTTCGATCAGGCGGGAAAACGCCGGAACGGCGAGCTGCACCGTGATCGCAATCAGCGCCATGCCCACCAATAGCTGAATCAGTCCGAAACCTTGCTGCATGTCCGTTGCCCTCAAGCACTGCCGACTTTCAGAAAAGCATGTTTTTCGGCGCGTATCGGAGCCAATTGTCATGCCTTGTGTCGGCCTGGCTGAGGGGCAAAAGGTTACAAATGGGCAGCGGCAAATCGTGCGTGATGAGCTTCACTGCGCAGGGCTGGCGATGCAAATGCGACCTTTAGGACGGACCCTGAGATGCGTGATGGAAACGGATATCCCCAGGCCGGGATGACTTTGATCGAAGTGTTGGTAGCGGTGCTGATCGTGGCCGTCGGGGTACTGGGCGCCGCGTTGATCCAGTTGAAAGCACTCAAGTACACCGACAGCGCCATGCTCAACAGCCAGGCCAGTTTCATTGCCTATGACCTGTTTGATCGTATGCGGGCCAACCCCCAGGCGGACTACCGGCTGGCATCGCTGGATGCCGCGCCGTCCATGGGCAATCTTGCTGTACCGCGTGAGCAGGATCTCTTCGATTTCGCCCGCCAGGTCAGGCAGATGGGCGGGGAGAGGGCGGGCGCCATGATCAGCCTCAATGAAGGTATTGCCACGGTGGTCATCACCTGGGGTGACGCCCGCGCTGCCGGTGCTTCCAGCCCTGATCAAACCTTTGCGCTGAGCAGCCGGGTTTCGAGCGATCCGCAGGTGTCGCCATGAATCGCCGCGCCAGCGGCTTCGGCTTGATCGAGATCATGGTGGCTATCAGCCTGGGGTTGCTTATCGGCCTGGGGCTCACCCAACTGTTGTTCAGCAGCAAAGCCACTTACCTCAGCCAAAGTGCCTCCGCAGCGCTGCAAGAGGATGCACGTCTGGTTCTGAGCCGAATGATTCAGGACATCCGTTCGGTGGGGCTGTCCGGTTGCCTGGCGAAGGTCGATGACATGAGCACGTCGGGCGGTTTTTCAAGGGCTCGGGACACTTCGATCAAGTGGGACGCTGCCCAACAGACGTTGAGTCTGATAACCGCTGATATGGGAAGGGGCCTGGATGCGCCCACCTGGATCGTGATTTCAGATTGCGAGACCTCTGCTGTCGCTTACAACGGCAAGTCCGCGCCGCGGCTTGGGCCGGGGCAACTTGGTTTCCCGGTGCGTGAAGTGCGCTACGTCTACAACAGCCGAAACCAGGAGATCAGGCTGGGTACACAGCCACTGATCGATAACGTCAGCGCCTTCAGTGTGTTGTTTGGGGTGGCCGACCATGCCCTGGACGCCGGTATTGCGCGTTACACCGTCAGCCCGCCTGACCTTGGCTTGGTGCGCAGCGTTCGCCTGAGCATGACCCTGACGGACCCTCAGGGTCGGGTCAAAAGCCAGACGTTCAGCGTTACGGCAGCATTGCGCAATCGACTCGGCTAAGGGGCGTGCAGATGAGTCATCAGCGTGGTGCGGTGTTGTTAATCAGTCTGGTCTTTCTCCTGGTGCTGACGATGCTTGGGGTTTCGTCGATGCAGAACGCCACGCTCCAGGAAAAAATGGCCGCCAGCGTCAAGCAGCGCAATGCATCTTTTCAGGCCGCAGAAATGGCGTTGCGCACCGGGGAATCAGCGATACAGGCGCCGGGCTTCTCGCTGTCTCGTTGCCCGACCCTTCAAACCTGTGCGCCACCTGTGGATGCCCGCTCGGTGACAAACCCGGGCCATGGCGGCACCTCGGGCGTGACCTGGGTCGCGGTCAGTGGCGGCTTTTATGCGCTACAGCATTTTGCCTCGGCCCTTGAGCCTGTCCACCTCGCGCCAAGGCAGGCGGAGGGTGATGTGCCTGTGCCATGGACGTTGTACCGCGTGACCGGCGTCGGGATACAAGGCGGCTCCCGTACGGTGCTGGAAAGTGTCCATGCGGGTGGGCGCCGAATCATGTGGCGGCAATTGCACTAGAAGGGGGATTCCAGGGTGTGCCGAGCGAGTAGGGGGTTTACGTTGATTGAGCTGATTGTCGTGATTGCAATCGTTGGGCTGCTGTCTGCAGTCGCCTATCCCGCTTACATGGAGTACGTGAAGAAGGCCCGTCGAGCCGAGGTCGCCGGTCTGCTTTCGGAAACTGCTCACACGCTGGAGCGTTTTTACTCACGACACGGACAATACAGCGATGTGACGGGGTCACCCGTTGCAACGCCCGATATCCCTGCAGGCAACGCTCATTACCGCATCACGGCCGAGCGTGCCAGCGGTCAGGCATTCACCCTGATTGCCGAGCCGATTGCAGGGGCGCTGATGGCTGCCGACAAATGCGGCACCTTTGTGACCGACCACACCGGCTGGCGTGATAACCGCGACCTGACTGACGGCGCCACGGCCCTGTGGTGCTGGAGCCGTTGAGCTTCAGCGGGAGAAGCAGTTGGCGGGCGCGCCAGTGGCAGCGGTCAGAACCCCGGTCTGGCTGATGCTCAGAGTGCCGCAGGGATCTTTTTCCTGACCGTTCTGCGGCGTGACCTGAAACGCGTAGGTCGTGGCTGCAGGCGTGCCCACAAGACTGAGGGCGTACTTACCGCTTTGCGAGGCGACGGTGGTGCTACCGGCAGGTGGTGTAAGACCAATCCCGGCCAGCGTTGCGTTGGTGTACTGATTGTTCTGGGCGTAGTAGCGCTCCATGCGTGCCGCCGCATCCTGCAGCATGGCGATGCCTTCAGAACGATAACCGCGTTGCACGTACTGGGTGTAGTTCGGGTACGCCACGGCGGCCAGGATGGCGACGACCGCAACGGTGATCATCAGCTCGATCAGGGTAAAGCCCGATTGTTTTCTCGCAGTCATATGCATGCCGGTTTCCTAGTTCGTAGGGACGACGCGCCAGGTTTGGCGGCCATTGTGGTAGGGGCCCAAGGCAGTGGGCAAAGCGTCGGACCCACTGAAGAAGGTGCCATTGCCGTTGACGCCGCCCCCTGTGATGGTCCCGCCGATCGAAGGCGTGCTGATGCCACTGACCACCGTCCCGTTGTAATTGTCAGTTCCGTTAATGGTGCCGGTACGCGACAGGTTGAACACCGTGAAGGCCGTTCTTCCGCCCGTCGTCGGGTCCAGCGCGTAGGTCCAGCCATTGATGCCCGGCGTACAGATATCTGTACTCGGGGTGCGTGTGCTGACAAACAAAACGTCGCCCAGGGTCTGCAGTGGATCGACCATTCGTTCACCCACCAGCGAGTTGCCCGTGACGAAGTCCAGGTACCAGCCGGACTTGCTGCTCCAGTCCACGGGGCTATTGCTGACTATACGAATTGCACTGCTGGACGAGCCGAAAGTCGCGGCGTTGTTCTGCACGTTGATGGTTTGTGCCTGCAGCGTAGAGCGGTTCAGAAGCGGCGTTTGGGAAGGCGACAGCCCTTTGGTGTTCTGGTCCCAGATACCGTAGAGGGTCTGCAGGTCTGTGTTGGACTTGTCCGCTGTTGCGAAATAGCGGCCAGTACCGAAGATGACGATGGTGCCGGTGTTGCTGGGGTGCTGGGCCACAATAGGCGCTGCGGTGATCGATTGCACAGCGGAGTTCGCTGTGTCGCTGACGGTGGCCTGATACAGGGGCTTGCCGCTGAACGAGACGCTGAAGTTACTGGCGGTGCTGCTCTGCAGATCGAAGCGCCAGAGGTTGCCCATCAAGTCACCGGCGTAAACGTAATCGGCGATGCCATCCGAGTCGAAGTCCAGCACGGCCGGTGATGACAAACCGTTGTTGTTACTCGCTGCATTCAGTTTGCTTAGAACGGTGCCGCTGGCGATATCGAATACGAACAACGATGCGTTGCCTTTGTTGCCGCTGTAACCGTTACCCACGATGACGCCCCAACCCCCGGTGTGTAGTCTGGAAATCACAGGAATGGAAAAGGTGTAGCCCAGGTCTGGATCGTTCTGCGAGGTGAACTCCCACAGCAGAGAAATGCTGTCTGGATTCGTGATGTCCAGGGCAAAAATTTCCCGTCCGCCGCCCCCCAGTGTCCCAACCAGCACAGTGCGCCAGGCGTTGTTGATGTAGACATCCGAGACTACTGGGGTTGCGTCGACAAAGTACTGGTGCAGCGAAGGGTCGGTGTTATAGGTGCGGGCAGTCAGCGCACCCAGGTTGGGGACGACCGCAGAGGGGATGAACGCAAATTTTTCGACACCGGTTGCGGAGTCGAACCCGTGCAGCATGCCGTCGTTGGCACCCACGTAAACCTGTGAGCGCCTGGTTGCCTGCGTGGCTTTAAAGGTTGCGTAATCGCCCGGCGAACCGTTCAGGTTGTCGGCAATCGAGGGGATGAAGGTCGCTGTGCTGACGACAACCGGAGCCGAGTTGACGATATCCCCGAGCAACGAGGCCCGCTTGCGGAAGGTCGAAATTTCGTTGGTGGTATCGCCACGCAGGAAATCAACCTGGGTCGAGGTCAGTTTACTGGTGGGGAACACGCTCAACTGATTGGAGTAGGTAAAGGGTTGAAGCTTAGCTCCCGTGGTCATGGGTGCGGAGTTGGCCATCGTGATGTTGCGCTGGCTCCAGGTCGGCATGTGCTGGCTCGCCAGCCAGTTGACGGCGGTGGTGGTGCTGAGGGTATTGCCCACTGCGGTCGAGGTGAGGGTCCGTTTGGTCAGCTCGCCGCTCCAGTACGTCACGCTCATCGTGTTGGAATAGACTTCGTTGGCATTACCGGTGCTGGTGGTGGGCGAGACCGCAGGTGCCGACACCGAGCTGTTGGTTTGCAGGATCTGGTTGAACGCGTTGGCCAGTTGGGTCTTGAGCAGGGAGGCGTTGGTAACCAGGAAGTAGTTATTGGGCGTCCCTTTGATGTTCGAGTCCCATTGACCATCCACAGGCTGGCTGCTGCTGGTATTGCTCGAATCACCAAAGCCACCCCACTTGGCGGCATACCAGAGCGGGTCTTTCAGGTTGGTGACCGACGTGTTGGCAGACGCCGTGAAGTTACGGGTGTGAGTGGCACCACCGTTGACCACGACACTGTTGTTTTTCATACCCGGCAACAGTGTGTTGTTACCGGTACACGGACACGAGCCGGGAAGCTGCGTGCCGGGCGTGTCGAGTGCGTAATGAACGTTACCGTTACCGCCGCCGGTCACTTCCAGGTAAACACCGTCGTGGGTGGTGCCGGAGATGGTGTAACCCATGTGGGATTCATTGCCTGCTACGGAATAGACCGTTTGCAGGGTGACATCCAGGGTGCCCGCAGCGTTGACCGCGACGGTGTAGAGGACGATGGCGTCCATGTCGTAGTCGCAGCCCTGGCCGCAATCGTCATACACCACCCGGAAAATGGCCTGTGCCCGGCCGCCATTGATGTTGGCGTTTTGTGGCTGGCCCGGCATGTTGTACAGCGAGTCGATATAGAACCCTGATAACTGCTCGGTCACACCATTGTTGGTGACCTTGCCGAAGGGCACCAGGGTAATGGTGTTGTTGTTACCCATGGGGATCTGGATGCGCGGCAGGGTCGAGGACAGGGCGATGGAAAAGGTCTGGACCCGCTGGTTACCCAGGGACGTAATCGGGTTGGTATTGGCGAAGTACGCCACGGCTGCGGAATAAAAGGAGCCTTGTTTGGTCGGCTCTTCCGGTAGCCCCCGGATCTGGCCGAAACTTGAGGCCGTCTTGGCCGTCGGAGCATTGTCGTTGAGCGTCAGCACCTCGCCTATGTTGATGCTTTGGCTTCCCCCCACGTCCTTGTTCCAGATCACGTTGCCCAGGGTGGTGGCGTTGAAGTTACTCAGCAGGGGGGCGGTATCCGGAGGGCCGGAAATCGCGAAACTGCTGCCCGGAAGGTCAGAGTCATAGTTCGGGTTGACGTCGCTGAACAATGTTTCAAAGGGTCTGGAGCAGCTCGGGTAGGTGGGCGGTGTGGTGTTTGCATTGGGAGCCGTCGAGTACGGGTTGCTCCAGGTGGACAAACCGCTGAGCCCCAGCAATGTATCGGCTGCACCGGACAGGTAGCCGGTGGTGGGGTTGGTGATACCACTGAAGTACCGCATGGTCTCGAACATCATTTCAGCCAGCGGGTTACCCCAGTTCGGGCAACTGCCGTTGTTCATGAACGTCAGGGAACTGCAGCCGGTAGATGTCAGTTTCAGGCCGTCCAGCGTGCCAATGATGCCGCCTTTTATATAGGCCCCCGCCGCGTTCTGGGTGCCGAATATACCGGTCGAAGGGTCGATTTCACTGGCAAAACTGCCTATTCCCTTGCGCAGCGCGCCGCCCTGGGTGTTGTTGGTGTAGGTGCCGGTCATCAGGCCGAAATACATCTGGTTGCCTTCACCGTAGTCGTGAAGGATGCCGGTGGGCTTGTATTGGCCGTTAGGGTAGAGCTTGCAGTTGGTTTCCAGAAAGCCTGTCTTGCAGACCTGGACCCTGACGGCAAAGTCCTGGGGCGTAACAGTGATGTCCTTGAAGCTGGTGGTGGTCGCTGTCGTGCCGCCCTGGACCGATTCGCGGGACACCCAACCGAAGATGCGCACGTTGGCTATGTTCGACAACACGCGCAGCAGCGGTGGGTTGACGGACTCGACCGTGCCCTGGCTGTTGTTGGCAAACAGCGTGTAGTTGCCCGAGTCGGGTAGAGGTAACGGGGTGTACTTGCGAAGATCGTAACCGTCTACAAGGATGCTGTTGTATTCCTTGCCCCAGGTGTGGGCGTCGGTGGAGATGTAGGCGCGCGCAAGGATGGTTTGTGTGGCGGTATCAACGTAGCGATAACCGCCGTAGAGCACTTTGCGCAGTGCGTCGGCGCGTGAGGTGGTGAGGTAGTTGAGGTAATCACCGCTCCAGGCGCTGCCGCCACAGGTCTTGTCGGCCGTCGTGGAGGCCGCTGTGAAGTAGCTGCCGTTGTAGCTGTAGCACTTATAGGAGTCGAAATAGCCGAGGTAATCGATGCTCGGTTTGTAGCGAATGTCGATGGAGCCGTCGCCGTCGATGTCGGAGGCATCGTTGTAAGCCGGGAAGAACAGCTTGTGGTCGCGCCCCACCACCAGCATGTTCAGGGGCGGAACGGCTTTGTTCAGAAACAGCGGCAGTTGCGCCGGGACCTGGCTGATGGTCGCCGCTTGCAGTGACGACACGTGCAGCAACAGCGCACTGAGCAGGGCGATGACGGCAATACAGGTTTTTTTCGCGTAATTCATGAGTTCTTCCGGTATTGAAGCATCGTCATTGCGGGTAATTGCGGGCCACGACGGTGCGCAGTACCACGCGCTGAGTTGTCGTGTCGCTGGTGCAGGGCACGGTAGAGGCGCAGGAATTGACTTCGAAATACATCGGGCCGCACCCCCTGATCGCGCAGTTGTTCAGGCTCTGGGCTCCCAGTTTGCCGATCTGCACCACGTACCACTGAATGTTCGTGTTATAGCCGATGCTCACCGTGGCAATGTTGGCGGCATTGGCGGCGGTGAACATGTTGGGTGTATCGACGTCGCCGGTAGTGTTTGCAGCCAGCCCGGTCAACGTCCAGGGCATGCAGACCTGCGAGTTGCAGGGTTGAGCAGCCGTTGGCGGCAAAGCGGCACTGATACTGTTTTCGCCAATTCGCAGGCCTGCTTCGGCGGCGCTCATCAGGGTTTTTTCAAGCTTCAGGTTGGCCGTGATCCGCGATTCCAGGGCGACCCCGCGCATGCTGGAAATGCCCAGGACCGTGATGATCAGCAGGAAGATGATGGCGATCAACAAGGTCGCCCCACGTTGTTCGCGCGTCATCGAATGCGAAGTTGGACCCAGGGAAATATTCACGGCAACTGGTTCCTGAGCATGACGGTGCCTTGCACGATCTGATAGATCTGATTGTTATCGGGTATGGCCGCCGAGTAGCGGGTGTTCCAGGCGGTCAGCGCTGCCGGTGCGGCGGTGTTGTCCCGAATTCTGGTGGTTCCGGGGTTCTGCATCAGCGCAGCGTAACGGACGGCGCCTACGGTTGTGCTAGGGCTGGGGCCAAAGGTGTTCACCACTTTGTTGTCTCCCCAACCGTAATCGAAACGAAAGTCCGCGACGCCGTTTACCAACTGCTGGGTGCCGTTGGCTGTGGTGCAGGTGATCGAGTTCGTCGTGCTATCGAAGGCAATCAGTTCGACGATCACGGCGTTGGAGCCGCCGTACGGTTTGGCGATGCTTTTCGGATTGGCCAGCGCTGTCCCTTGGCAGGTCACGTCGGACTGGTTGGCGGCCTGGTACTGAAGACACAGTTGAGTCGTTGAAAGCGCAACTACGGCCGTGCCCTGAGGGAAGTTACAACCGGCAACGGCGCTGTTGTTGGCGCTCATGGTCTGGCTTGGGTAGCTCCGATAGCCAGCCTTGGAGAGCTCCTGTTCGAGGACGGCCAGGGTGAAGCGGCCGTTTTCCTGGTTGCCGACCTGGCCTTGCTGGAACAGGTAGGTTTTCTGGTTGGTGATGAAGATCTGGGTAATCCCCAGGATCAGAATGCTGCCGATCAACATCGCAATCATCAGCTCGATCAGCGAAAGGCCGAGCTGAGAAGCCCGTGCTGTGTAGTGGCTGAATACTGAGCGCTTCACAGGCGGGTCCTGAGTTTATAGGTGCACGTGGTGTTCTGTGTGTTGTCCATGCAACCGCCGGGTTGCACGGTCCAGGCCAGCTGTATCTCGACTTCCTGGCCAGAGGGGCAGCTTGTGGCCCCCACGTCGCCCGGCGTGGTCGACCAACAGACATAAACGAAGGTGCCACTTGCCAAAGCACTGGCACCCGGCAGTGAACTGGCCGCCTGGGCACCCCAGCAGCCCAACTGATCCGTGATGCTGGCCGGTGTCGGTACGCAACTGGCAGGGGGATTCGGGAAGGCGGCACCGGGGGCTTTCTGGAAGTCCTTGATGTTCTTGCTGGTATCGAACTGCGAGGCACGCATCAGCTCCAGCAGATCGCTGGCCAGCATCATCGCCGTGTTTCGCTGAACAGAATCCTGGGTGTAGGGGATCGCCTTGCTTTGCAGGCCGACCATGCCCAACACGCCCACCACGATGATCAGCAGGCTGACCAGCACTTCGATCATGCTGAAACCTGCGGACTTATGCCGCGCGCCTGTTATCACGGGCACTCCCCCGTGGCAGGCTTGTTGGGCGAGGGGGGCGTGACACGGCCGCTGCCCTGGATGCCGACATACTGGGCCGCAATCGTTGCGTCGCCGCCATAGGTGAAGGTGAAGCAGGCGGTCGCCGAGGCTGTACCGGTGGGGGAGAAGGTGATGTTGCCCGCCGCTGTCTGAACCACCACGCCCGGTTGCAAGCCCTGTACTTCCCGCAGCAGGAGTGCGGCGGCGCCAAGTTTGACCGTGATGTCGGTGTTCCACGCAGCGTTGTTGGCGCCGGTGGCGCTGACCACGACACTGTTTTTGCGCGTCACGGCTTCGCCCCGCGAATACTGCAGCAGGTCATAAAGTTCATTGGCGGCTGTGCTCACGCTGGTTCTGTGGATCAGGCTGGTGAAGTTGGGCACGGCTATCGCTGCGAAAATGCCAACGACGACCACCGTCACCATCAACTCGATCAATGTGAAGCCCTGGCTTCTGGCTGCGCGTATTGCCTCAAGCTTGCGCTGCGCTTCAGACTGCCCTGTGCCAAAGCCGAAATACATGAGTGACATCCAATTCTTGCGCGTTTAAATATCGTGATGTTACTCAGATCGAAAGTCGTTGCATAACTGATATCCGGGCATTTTTGCAGACCGGTGGCGTTTTCCCAGTATCCAGAGGCGCGGGATCGTTGCGTTGCTGGCCCCAGCGCGTAAATCCCCGCATCAATTGCCATGATGTTCCACTTTTGTGGCAATAAAAGGTGGCATCAGACCCTGCTCAAGAGCAACGATAGGCACATAACAACGACTTACAGGGACGTCGAGTTTTCCATCACCAGCGTTATGCGTCGTCTGGCAGGCAGTCAGGCGTCTACTGTCGGATAAATAATGACCAGGCATCATCAAGTAGTAATCGTCGGGGGCGGCGTCATCGGGCTGCTGACCGCATTCAACCTCGCCGCCGAAGTAGACAATGTGGTTTTGCTCGAGCGCGCAGGCGTTGGACAGGAGGCGTCGTGGGCGGGTGGCGGCATCGTGTCGCCGCTTTACCCGTGGCGCTACAGCCCCGCCGTGACGGCGCTGGCGCATTGGTCGCAGGATTTTTATCCGCTGCTGGCCCAGCGTTTGTTTGCCGCGACCGGGATCGACCCTGAAGTTCATAAGACAGGTCTTTACTGGCTCGATCTGGAAGACGAGCAGCAAGCGCTGGAGTGGGCTGTTCGGCAAAACCGGCCACTGAGTGCGGTAGATATCGCCGATGCCTATGATGCGGTCCCGGTACTGGGGGCGGGTTACTCGCGTGCGATCTACATGGCCGATGTCGCCAACGTGCGCAATCCACGGCTGATCAAGTCGTTGAAAGCGGCGCTACAGACCTTGCCCAATGTCACGGTTCACGAACAGTGCGAAGTCACAGGCTTCGTGCGGGCAGGCGATAAGGTGCTGGGCGTGACCACGGTCTCCGGGGATATCTTGGGTGACCGCGTGGTGCTTGCCGCAGGCGCCTGGAGTGGTGAGTTGCTCAAAAGCGTGGGTATCGAATTGCCGGTGGAGCCGGTCAAGGGCCAGATGATTCTCTACAAGTGCGCCTCGGATTTTTTGCCGAGCATGGTCCTGGCCAAGGGGCGCTACGCCATTCCCCGTCGTGACGGCCACATTCTGATTGGCAGTACGCTGGAGCATGAAGGCTTCGACAAGACACCCACCGACGTTGCACTTGCAAGCCTCAAGGCGTCGGCCGTCGAACTGATCCCGGCGCTGGCCGATGCCGAGCCTGTGGCGCATTGGGCTGGCCTGCGTCCCGGTTCGCCCGAGGGCATCCCCTACATTGGCCCGGTGCCGTGCTTTGACGGGCTCTGGCTCAATTGCGGCCATTACCGCAACGGCCTGGTCCTCGCGCCTGCGTCCTGCCAGTTGCTGGCGGATTTGCTGGTCGGGCGCGAGCCGATTATTGATCCGGTGCCTTATCGCGTAGAGGGTAGGGTTTGATTGTTGAGCGATGAAGCCTTGTTGAAGCGAGGCTTGCCCGCGATTGCGGTGTGTCAGGCGACGGCGATGTCTCAGGGCTGACGCCTTCGCGGGCAAGCCACGCTCCAACAGGTTTTGGGTTTTTCAACAAATTCCGGGCCGGACACCGATCTGCGAAGGCGGTGTGTCAGGCGACGGCAATGTCTCAGGGCTGACGCCTTCGCGGGCAAGCCACGCTCCCACAGGTTTTGGGTTTTTCCACAAATTCCGGGCCGGGCATCAATCTGTTGGAGCGAGGCTTGCCCGCGATTGCGGTGTGTCAGTCACCGGGGATGTTTCAGGCCTGACGCTGTCGCAGTTCCCAAAAAAGGACCTTACTCCAACCCCAACTTCTTCAACCGGTAACGCAACGAGCGAAACGTCAGGCTCAGGCGTTGGGCGGCGGCGGTGCGGTTCCAGCGGGTTTCTTCCAGGGCCTGGAGGATGAGTTTGCGCTCGACACTTTCCAGGTAGTCTTCCAGGTTGTCGATGTCCGCCAGGTTCGGCCCGTCGGTGTCAGCCAGTACGGCGGCTTCGGCCAGGCGTAGGTCGGCGGCGTGGATCTGGTCGTTTTCACACAGGGTATAGGCCCGTTCGAGCATGTTCTCCAGTTCCCGCACGTTACCCGGGAAACGGTAGCTCTTCAGGGTGTCGAGGGCCTGGGGCTGTAGACGCGCAACAGGTTGGCCTGAGCCGCCGGCAAGGCGACGAAGAACGTTGTTGGCCAGTTGGTCGATGTCTTCGCGGCGTTCGCGCAAAGAAGGCACCCGCAGTTCGATGACGTTGAGCCGGTAGTACAAGTCCTGACGGAAACGACCGGCCGCGACTTCTACGCTCAGGTCTTTGTGGGTGGCGCAGAGGATGCGGACATCGACCACCATTTCCTGCTGGCTACCGACACTGCGCACGGACTTTTCCTGAATGGCGCGCAGCAGTTTCACCTGCATCGCCAGGGGCAGGTCGGCGACTTCGTCGAGAAACAGCGTGCCGCCGTTAGCCGCCTGGAACAGGCCCGGCTTGTCCTCGTGGGCGCCGCTGAAGCTGCCTTTGCGGTGGCCGAAAAACTCGCTTTCCATCAGTTCCGATGGAATTGCGCCACAGTTGACCGGGATGAACGGTTGTTCGATACGTGGGCCTTGTTCGTGAATCAGACGGGCTACCAGTTCTTTGCCGCTGCCAGATTCGCCGCTGATGTAGATCGGTGCCTGACTGCGCGCCAGTTTGCCGATCTGTTTGCGCAGCGCTCGCATGGGTGGAGAGTCGCCCAGCAAGCGGCTGTCGATCGTCAATTCGCTGCGGGTGGGGGCGTGCAGGCGCAGTGCGCTGCCGACCAGTTCACGCAGCCGACCCAGATCAACCGGCTTGGTCAGGAAGTCGAAAGCGCCAGCCTTGAGGGCATGGATCGCCGTGTCGAGGCTGCCGTGGGCGGTGATCATTGCCACCGGCACTTGAGGGTGTTTGTGCTGGATATGCTGAACCAGTTCCAGGCCGTTGCCATCCGGCAGGCGCATGTCCGTCAGGCACAGGTCGAATGGCTCGCGGGCTAGCCAGTCATGGGCTTCCTTGACGTTGCGCGCGCTGCGGGTGTCGAGCTTCATGCGCCCCAGCGTGATTTCCAGCAGTTCTCTTATGTCCGGCTCATCGTCGACTACCAGGATCTTTTGCCGTTGGCTCATTGCTCAGCTCAGTTTGAACGGGTGGGCGAAGGTGATGCGCATGCAACTGCCGCCTCCTTCCCGTGACGTGTATTCCAGATGCGCCTGGTTGCTTTCGCATAACTCGCGAGAGAGGTACAGACCCAGGCCGGTGCCTTTGCTTTCGGTGGTGAAGAACGGTTCGAAGATCTTGGTCAGATGCTCGCTGGCCACACCGGGACCGTCATCCAGAACTTCCAGTGTAGGCAGTTCACTGGAAGGATTGTGAAACAGTTTCAGCCAGACCTGCGCCAGGTCATGGGTTTTGGCGCTGTAGCGCAGGCCATTTTGCAGCAGGTTCGTGACGACCTGAGTCAGGTGCTCGGGGTCCATGCGGGTGGTCAGGCTGCCCGCGCCAACGTCCAGATGCAGTCGTTGGCTGGCGGGCGCGGACTGTTTGAATTCTTCGGTGAACTGCTCCAGCCAGCTTTTCAGGTCGAGCACTTGCGGTTCTGCCTGACGTCGCCGTGACAACTGCAGCACGTTTTCGATGACCAGGTTCATGCGCCGGGATTGCGTCTGGATGATTTCACCCAGGCGCCGGTCCGGGCCGGTCAATTCTTCTGACTCGCCAAGCAACTGCGCTGCGTGGCTGACTGCGCCCAGCGGGTTGCGAATCTCGTGGGCGATCCCGGCAGTGAGTCGACCCAGTGCGGCCAGTTTGAGTTGCTGTGCCTGCTGGGAGACTTGGGACAGATCTTCAAGGAAGACCAGGGTTTGTCGTTGTTCGCCGCGATTGAGGGCAATGAAGCTGGGTTGCAGCACGGGGCCGATGGTCGAGGTGGTGATGCTGCGCGGCGCCAGCATGGGATTGACGCGCCATTGCCGAAGCCGCTTGACCAGTTGTGGTGAGTAGCTGTCGATAACTTTGTCGATCAGTTGATCATGGCCCAGGAGTGTCAGAGCGCCTTGATTGGCCAGCAGCACCTTGCGTCGACTGTCCAGAACGAGGATGCCGGTGCGCATACGTTGCAGAATCAACGCGTTCAACTCTTCCAGGCTGTCGACATCAGCGGCCCGCTGTTCGGCCAGCACCTCGCTGTTGTATACGCGCTTGGTCAGGGCCTGCACCATCAATGCGACGGCAAAACACAACGCCCCCAGGGAACCCGCCTGGACGTAATGGTTGGCGGCATCCGGGCGATTGAAGCTGATGTAGAAGGTCAGGTAGATGATGCCAATTGCCGAGACAGCGGCGATGAGCAGCCCGGTCCGGCGACGCAGCAGCACGTTGCTGATCGCAACGGAAGCAATCAACAGGTTGCCGATACCACTGGGGGCGCCACCACCGGCGTAGAACAGGGCCGACAACATCACGGCGTCGCTCATTGCCAGCGCAAACAGCTGCGGCTCGTGGCTGGGACGTTCCAGCAACACGACCACCAGAATGTTGAACACCAGGTACAGCCAGCAGCCGGTTCGAAAAAGATCGACGTTGGCCAGTTCCAGTAACTGGGCATCCATGCTGCTGGAAATCAGCAGCACCAGCATGATGCCGATGGTCAGGCGATAGAGGTGGTAGAGCCGCAGTATCCGCTGGGCCTGGGGGCTGGCGAGGGACAGTGTCTCAGCGGTCACGTGGAGCCGGGCCTTGAAGCAGATGCGCCTGGCTGCAATACCACTGCTGTTCCTGGCTCAAGGCGCGGTCTTGCGGCACATGAACGCCGCAATGAGCGCAGCGCACCATGGGCGTGGCGGCGATTTCCGGCGGTTGGGCCTTGGGCCGTGGGGCAGGGGGATTGATCAGTCGTTTGACGAACCACACTGCTGCCGCGATCAACGCGACCCACATAATCAAGCGAATCATGGCGAACCAGCTGGGTTGATTGGAGATTCGCCAGTGTAGCCAAGGACCTGACGAGCGGACAGCCCGCAGGCATCAAGCATCCATAAAAAAAGAGACCCGAAGGTCTCTTTTTATGACTACGGCCTGGATCAGTCGAAAATACCCAGCGTCATGTAGCTGAACCAGGAGCGGTTGTTGCTGTTGCCTTCCGCTGCGTGATTCTGCTCTTCAACTGCGGACTGGTTTTCAGGCAGCAATTCTTTTGGAATCGCATCCTTGGCGTCCTGGTACTGCTTAATCACGTCCTGGTTGGCGCGAGTCTCACCCGGTGGCAGCGGTGGACGGCTTTCGATCAGGCCCAGTGTCGCCTTGGACAGCCACGAACGGTTGTCGGCCTCGGCAACGCGGGGTACGAACTTGCCATCGACCAGTTGCGGGTGGTTCGGGTAGTTGGCCTTGAGGACTTCCAGGCTGGTGGCCGCCAGATCGTCCAGGTGCAGACGCTCATACGACTCGACCATGACCGCCAGGCCGTCGCCGACCGAAGGGGTTTCCTGGAAGTTTTCCACTACGTACTTGCCACGGTTGGCAGCGGCTACGTAAGCCTGACGGGTCAGGTAGTAGTCGGCCACGTGAATTTCGTACGAAGCCAGCAGGTTGCGCAGGTAGATCATGCGCTGCTTGGCGTCGGGCGCGTAGCGGCTGTTGGGGTAGCGGCTGGTCAGTTGGGCAAACTCGTTGAACGAGTCACGCGCAGCGCCAGGGTCACGTTTGGTCATGTCCAGCGGCAGGAAGCGCGCCAGCAGGCCGACGTCCTGGTCGAAAGACGTCAGACCCTTCATGTAGTAGGCGTAGTCGACGTTGGGATGTTGCGGGTGCAGACGGATGAAACGTTCGGCAGCAGACTTGGCGGCCTCCGGTTCACCGTTCTTGTAGTTGGCGTAGATCAGTTCCAGCTGTGCCTGGTCGGCATAGCGTCCGAACGGATAACGCGACTCCAGCGCCTTGAGCTTGGCCGTGGCGCTGGTGAAGCTGTTGTTGCCCAGGTCGGCCTGCGCCTGCTGGTACAGCTCGACTTCGCTCAGGTTTTCATCGACGACTTCTGGTTTCGACGAGCAGGCAGCGTTGAGTGCGAGGATGGCGATCAGCAGCAGGTGTTTCACTTGCATGGCGGCTTGCGTCCCTATAACGGCCCGCTGTCTTGGGCGTGGCCGTCCTGTTATGATGGGCGCCCCGTGGAACCCCCGGGGCAAAAGACGCCGTATTTAACCACAAGCGCGCAGCCGAAACCAAAGGCTACGCCGCCGCCTAGTCTGGTCATGTCCGAAAATATAGAACTACGCGCAGAGGTGCCGTCCGAATTGGGCGGTCAACGCCTCGATCAAGTCGCCGCACAATTATTCGCTGAGCACTCGCGCTCGCGCCTTTCCGCCTGGATCAAAGACGGCCGCCTGACTGTGGATGGCGCTGTTTTGCGTCCTCGTGACATCGTGCATGGCGGCGCCATTCTGGATCTTGTTGCCGAGCAGGAAGCCCAGGGTGAATGGCTGGCGCAGGATATTGAGCTTGATATCGTCTACGAGGACGATCAAATTCTGGTGATCAACAAACCTTCCGGTTTGGTGGTTCACCCCGCAGCAGGCCACGCCGATGGCACGCTGCTCAACGCTTTGTTGCATCACGTGCCGGACATCATCAATGTGCCGCGCGCCGGTATCGTGCACCGCCTGGACAAGGACACCACCGGTTTGATGGTGGTTGCCAAGACCATCCAGGCGCAGACCCAACTGGTTACCCAGCTGCAAAGCCGCAGTGTCAGCCGTATCTACGAGTGCATCGTGATCGGTGTCGTCACTGCCGGTGGCAAGATCGACGCGCCTATCGGGCGTCACGGCCAGCAGCGTCAGCGCATGGCGGTCATGGAAGGCGGTAAGCAGGCGGTGAGTCATTACCGTGTGCTTGAACGTTTCCGTTCCCACACCCATGTGCGGGTCAAGCTGGAAACCGGCCGTACGCACCAGATTCGCGTACACATGGCGCACATCAACTATCCATTGGTGGGCGATCCGGCCTACGGCGGGCGTTTCCGTATCCCGCCTGCTGCCAGCGCGACCATGGTCGATTCGTTGAAACATTTCCCGCGTCAGGCGCTGCATGCGCGTTTCCTGGAGCTGGATCATCCGACGACCGGTATCCGCATGAGCTGGGAATCGCCACTACCGGACGACTTTGTCTGGCTGTTGTCGCTGCTCAAGCAGGACCGTGAGGCGTTCATCGGGTGAGTAACGACTGGCTGACGCCCGACTGGCCCGCTCCCGCGAACGTCAAATCGTGCGTCACCACGCGTTCGGGTGGTGTCAGTCTGGCGCCGTACGACAGCTTCAACCTGGGCGATCATGTCGAGGATGACCCTGTTGCCGTCGCGGCCAATCGTCTGCTATTGACCTCGCAGCTGGATATTCAGCCTGCCTGGTTGAGTCAGGTGCACGGGGTTTCGGTTGCCCATGCCGATCCGTCTCGCGTCGTCGAGGCCGATGCCAGCTGGACCTCCACCCCCGGCATCGCTTGCACCATCATGACCGCCGACTGTTTACCCGCGCTGTTTTGCGACCGCAACGGCACCCGGGTCGGTGCTGCCCATGCCGGCTGGCGCGGTCTGGCGGCGGGCGTGCTGGAAGCGACCGTTGATAGCCTGCAAGCTCCTGCGTCAGAGATCCTGTGCTGGCTTGGTCCTGCCATTGGTCCGCAAGCGTTCGAAATCGGGCCGGAAGTGCGTGAGGCCTTCATCGCCACCCACCCTGAAACCGAGTCTGCCTTCGTGCCCAGCGCCAGGGCCGGTCGGTTTATGGCCGACATTTATGAGCTGGCGCGTTTGCGCCTCGCGGCTCATGGCGTGACGGCGGTGTATGGCGGTGGTTTTTGCACCGTCACCGATCACCGCTTCTATTCCTACCGCCGTAGCCCGAAGACCGGGCGTTTTGCTTCGTTGGTGTGGATCTCGTCAGACTGATGCATATGGGTGGCTGATAAGCCGTCTTCGCGGGCAAGCTCGCTCCCGCAGATTTCTGCATACGGCTGACTTTGTGCTGCCCCCGATCCCCTGTGGGAGATCCCCCGTCGTCCAGCCGCCGCGCTGTCGCGCAGCAAACACGGCCCTCTGTAGGAGCGGACTCGTCCGCGAAGACGTCGGCACAGGCGATATCTTCCGTGCCTGAGACATCGCTTTCGCGGACGAGTCCGCTCCTACAGTAGTTTTTCGTCGCCATAAATAATCAGGTAAATCAACGAATTAAATCTTGTTTGATAAGAGCGAGCTTGCTCGCGAAGACGTCGTCCGGGACAACCCCATACTCACAACAGCTGACTTGCGTCAATCAAACTACGCTTGAATCTTGCAGAATCGCCCGCATCTAACTGGCATCCCGCAGGCTTTCTTCATCAGGTGTGTTCATCGCTCCGGCCTGCTCATTAGGAAGGTGACTATCAATGCGTATAGATCGATTGACCAGCAAGTTGCAGTTAGCGTTGTCTGATTCCCAATCCCTGGCGGTAGGTCACGACCATCCCGCCATCGAGCCTGCCCATTTGATGCAGGCGTTGCTTGAACAGCAGGGTGGCACCATCAAGCCTTTGTTGATGCAGGTCGGTTTTGACATCAACAGCTTGCGCAAAGAGCTGACCAAAGAGCTCGACCAACTGCCGAAAATCCAGAACCCCACGGGCGACGTGAACATGTCCCAGGACCTGGCGCGTCTGCTCAATCAGGCTGACCGTCTGGCCCAACAGAAAGGTGACCAGTTCATCTCCAGTGAGCTGGTGTTGCTGGCGGCCATGGACGAGAACAGCAAGCTGGGCAAATTGCTGCTCGGCCAGGGTGTGAGCAAGAAAGCGCTGGAAAACGCCATCAGCAACCTGCGCGGCGGCGACGCGGTTAATGACCCTAACGTAGAAGAGTCGCGCCAGGCCCTCGACAAATACACTGTGGACCTGACCAAGCGTGCCGAAGAAGGCAAGCTCGACCCTGTGATCGGCCGCGACGATGAAATTCGTCGGACCATCCAGGTGCTGCAACGTCGGACCAAAAACAACCCGGTGCTGATCGGTGAGCCTGGCGTGGGCAAGACCGCCATTGCCGAAGGCCTGGCACAACGCATCATCAACGGCGAAGTCCCGGACGGCCTCAAGGGCAAGCGCCTGCTGTCGCTGGACATGGGCGCCTTGATTGCCGGTGCCAAGTTTCGTGGCGAGTTCGAAGAACGCCTGAAGTCGCTGCTCAACGAGCTGTCCAAGCAAGAAGGCCAGATCATCCTGTTCATCGACGAATTGCACACCATGGTCGGCGCCGGCAAAGGCGAGGGCTCCATGGATGCGGGCAATATGCTCAAGCCAGCATTGGCCCGTGGTGAGCTGCATTGCGTCGGCGCAACCACCCTGAACGAGTACCGCCAATATATAGAGAAGGACGCAGCCCTTGAGCGGCGTTTCCAGAAAGTGCTGGTGGACGAGCCGAGCGAAGAAGACACCATCGCCATCCTGCGAGGTCTGAAAGAGCGCTACGAGGTCCACCACAAAGTGGCGATCACCGACGGCGCGATCATTGCGGCCGCCAAATTGAGCCACCGTTACATCACCGACCGTCAGTTGCCGGACAAGGCCATCGATCTGATCGACGAAGCGGCCAGCCGTATCCGCATGGAAATCGACTCCAAGCCTGAGGTCCTGGATCGCCTGGAGCGGCGCCTGATCCAGCTGAAAGTCGAATCCCAGGCCCTGAAGAAGGAAGATGACGAGGCTGCGATCAAGCGCCTGGAAAAACTTCAGGAAGAAATCATCCGTCTGGAGCGCGAGTACGCAGACCTGGAAGAAATCTGGACCTCGGAAAAAGCAGAGGTGACCGGTTCCGCGCAAATCCAGCAAAAGATCGAGCAGTCGCGCCAGGAACTGGAAGCGGCGCGCCGTAAGGGCGACCTGAACCGCATGGCCGAATTGCAGTACGGGATCATCCCGGACCTGGAGCGCAGCCTGCAGATGGTCGACCAGCACGGCAAAACCGAGAACCAGTTGCTGCGCAGCAAGGTAACCGAAGAAGAGATCGCTGAAGTCGTGTCGAAGTGGACCGGCATTCCGGTCTCGAAGATGCTCGAGGGCGAGCGCGACAAGCTACTGAAGATGGAAAGTCTGTTGCATCAGCGCGTGATCGGGCAAAACGAAGCGGTGATCGCCGTAGCCAACGCCGTGCGTCGTTCCCGTGCCGGTTTGTCGGACCCGAATCGCCCAAGCGGCTCGTTCATGTTCCTCGGCCCGACCGGTGTCGGTAAGACGGAGCTGTGCAAGGCCCTGGCAGAGTTCCTGTTCGACACCGAAGAAGCCATGGTGCGCATCGACATGTCCGAGTTCATGGAGAAGCACTCCGTGGCCCGTTTGATCGGCGCGCCGCCCGGCTATGTCGGTTACGAAGAGGGCGGTTACCTCACCGAAGCTGTGCGACGCAAGCCTTACTCGGTGATCCTGCTGGATGAAGTCGAAAAGGCCCACCCGGATGTATTCAACGTCCTGCTGCAAGTGCTGGAAGACGGCCGCCTGACTGACAGCCATGGCCGCACAGTGGATTTCCGCAATACCGTGATCGTCATGACCTCCAACCTGGGCTCGGCGCAGATCCAGGAACTGGTGGGGGATCGTGAGGCCCAGCGTGCGGCGGTCATGGATGCAGTCAGCTCGCACTTCCGTCCGGAGTTCATCAACCGGATCGATGAAGTGGTGGTGTTCGAGCCTCTGGCCCGGGATCAGATCGCGGGTATCACTGAAATCCAGCTGGGCCGCCTGCGTGGTCGTCTGGCCGAGCGTGAGCTGAAGCTGGAGCTGAGCCCGGAAGCGATGGATAAGCTGATCGCAGTGGGCTACGACCCGGTGTACGGTGCACGTCCTCTCAAGCGTGCCATTCAGCGCTGGATCGAAAACCCGTTGGCGCAACTGATCCTCTCGGGTCAGTTCCTGCCGGGCGCGAGCGTGACCGGGACTGTGGTCGACGACCAGATCGTTTTCGGCTGAGTGGCAGGGTGCGGCGCTGCTGGAGTGTGCAAGCCTCTGGCAGCGCTTGCTCTTAGTCCTGATGCCTGGGGCCAAAGAGCGGTTTTCAGGCCATCGCGACGTCAGCTGAAAAAAATCGCAAATCATTGTCTTAAATGCAATTTCGAGGGTTGACAGGTGTTTTTAAAATTGTAGAATAGCGCGCCTCAGAGACGTGAACGCAGCGATGCAGACAAGTCGAAGAGGTTGAGTTAAGTAGAGATAATCTGGTTAGTTCAGCGTTTTAGTAGTAAAGCTTGTGTTGTAAAAGTTGCATCTGAAATCGATATAGTTCCGCGATAGCTCAGTTGGTAGAGCAAATGACTGTTAATCATTGGGTCCCTGGTTCGAGTCCAGGTCGTGGAGCCAGATTTCAAAAATGATGTAGCTGTATCGGGGTATAGCGCAGTCCGGTAGCGCGCCTGCTTTGGGAGCAGGATGTCAGGAGTTCGAATCCCCTTACCCCGACCATTTTTGGGTCGTTAGCTCAGTTGGTAGAGCAGTTGGCTTTTAACCAATTGGTCGTAGGTTCGAATCCCACACGACCCACCATTTTTGGCCCCAGCAGCAATGCAGGGGCCGAATCTTAAAGATCTGATGCCACATGCGTCAGGTCGAAGGCAGAGAGCTTGTCTCAGAGCTGCCTTGCAAAGCTTCAACCGGGGTATAGCGCAGTCCGGTAGCGCGCCTGCTTTGGGAGCAGGATGTCAGGAGTTCGAATCCCCTTACCCCGACCATTTTCGCGTGGCATGTCAAAACGTTAAGCTGGTAGATCGTTGCAAGTGTTAACTGAAGCTTTTATTCCAAATGGAGTTAGAGTTCAGACAAGCAGCCGTCTGCGGCGAAACGTAGCCCCGGAAAGCGATGACGTCAAATTGGAATATGCCAGGCTTGAGGTGAAAACCTTAACGCTTGGCATTTTTCGTTTGGCACCGACCAGCTTACCTACCTGGGCGATTCACCCAAGCGATTCCTTCAAAGCGACCTTTTGAGCTTTGCAGCTGTTCCGAAATGCTGCTTTTCCTGTCCAGGAGCAGTTGGGGGCCGTCGTCGACGCCGCGATATCTCAGCCAATCCAAAAACTTTCCTATAAAAGCCATCTCATCTTGAGACAATGGTTCGTCTGCATTTGAGTAGCTGTTACTAGATCTTGATTGCATGGAAGCCTGAGGAGGCTGCACTGCGATCCTCCGTTCGTGTGGATCGAGCGCCAAGGCCTTATGAGTGACCGGGAAATCTGTACTGATCAGCCTCTGTGGTATTAGGTTGGGAGGCGTTCGGTCGATATGCAGTTTATGATTTTTCCTGCTGGCTTCCTTAAGCTTTAAGCGGTTGAATGGGTGGGGTTCAGTAATCTCTCGATCGCTGTTCTTTGACCTCTCCATGTAATACTCAAAGCCCTTGGGTAGCGTCCGCTCATTCATCACCATTCGCATCACCTCGTAATCGGGTTCGATGTACTCCATGGTTGTAGCCATGTTGGAGTGGTTCAGCAGCGTCTTGGTGACGTGAATATTGCGGTCTGGTTGCTTCATCAGATCGCTAGCAATCGTGTGTCGGAAGCGATGCGGAGTCATTCGAATGCCTGTGTTTAAAATCAGCTTTTTATACATGGCCTCAACCTGATCTACGTTCATCACCTTGCTGCGGTAGTGCGAGGAAAAACGGTTTACGTTAAAGATCTGATCTGCCTTGGAAAAGCTTAGGTTTCGCGCCCTTTGCATGAGGGTATGCAAGTGCGGCAGCAGCCCATCTGGAATGGGGATCAAGAATTCCCTATGTGTTTTTTCAAGCTCTGCCCTGACATGTATGAGTCGGTGCTTAAGGTTGATGTCTCCCAGAGCCAGGTTCAACAGAGCTGCATGAAATACCCACTTAAAAGGCTAGAACTGGTGCCCACTTAATTTAAGTGCACACCATGTCTTGGCTTTGCAGGTTTGGGTAGGTGACTTGGCCGGACGGGTACCTCACAAGCGACGGTCGCTGGAAAGTGCTACCTGAGTCAGCGCCCCAAAATCACTCAGCTGATCCCTCGCCTGCTTCTTTTTGTAACACTTCTTTTCGCGCGCACATCATCAGATTTATCCAGAAGGCTCTAGCTCAGTGCTTCCAGGCAATGCACGAAGAATGGCACGTGAAATGCTTAATAAAAAACTGTGATACATCAGTTGTTTTTCAAAGGGAGTCTTAGCATGCCAGACCCGATCAATATTGCCAGTTTTAGCAAGGGTCCCGCGCCGGTCGTTAAAAGCGCAGCCAATCTGCGCGAGCTCGCGTACGCCGAACTCAAAAAACGCATCATTTCTTGTGAACTGCGTCCAGGTGAAGCCATTAACGAGGCTCATTTAATCTCGTTGTTGGGCCTTGGACGCACTCCAATTCATCAAGCACTGCACCGTCTGGAAATGGAAGGGATGGTCACGATCCTTCCGCGTAAGGGGGTCATGGTTACCCCTCTGTCACTCAACGATGTACTCGACATGATCGAAGTGCGCGTCACCAATGAGCAACTGTGCGTGAAGCTGGCGCTGGAGCGCTGTCATGAAAGTGATCTCAAGGCCATGCGCGATATCCTTGAACGCACCCCGGATATGTTGGCTCGTCGCGACGTGCCCGGATTGATGGCGGTCGATCTTCAGTTCCACCTCGCGATCTCGGCTGCAGCACGTAATAAAGTTCTCGCCGAGCTGCTACGTAGCCTGCACGAAAAACAGGCGCGATTCTGGTTCCTCACCCTGTCCGAACACAACCATAGCGAACGCATGTACGAAGAGCACATGCAGATCCTGACTGCGATGGAAAACCGCGATAGCGAGGCTGCCGTCGCCGCTATTCACCATCATATCGACGATTTCCGCCGCGCGATCATGCGCACTATCTAACGCAGGGCTTTCGATGACTCACCTGACTTTCCAGGTCGCTGACCACGGTCATCTGACCTTGCGCATCGACCACTTGATTATCGCCGGCTGGGCTGGGCGCGACCTCGATGCGGTCGAACACCACATCGCTGAGCTCGAAGTCCTGGGGGTACGTCGCCCGACGCAGACGCCGTGCTTTTATCGGGTGTCAGCCAACCGCCTGAACCCGGCCGAATACATTCAGGTAACAGGGAAGTGCTCCTCGGGTGAAACCGAATTCGTTTTGTTGCCCAGTGATCAAGGCTTGTTGGTAGGACTTGGCTCAGACCATACCGACCGCAAAGTTGAAAGCTATGACATTACTGTATCGAAGCAAATGTGTGACAAGCCGATTGGCAGTCAATTGTGGCGGTATGCACAGGTTAAAGGGCACTGGGACCAACTGATTATGCGCACCTGGAGAATCCTGGGTGGTCAGCGCGAGTTGTACCAGCAAGGTCCAGTTGCTTCCTTGCTGGCACCTGAGCAACTGCTAGAAAAACTCAATAAACAGGCGCAATTGCCGCCCAATACCGCCCTGTTCTGCGGCACTCAGCCGGTACTCGGCGAACTGGGTTATGGCGAAGCATTCGAGATGGAATTGCACGACCCTGTTCTCAACCGCAGCCTCCAGCACCGTTACGGCGTAGTTCCGTTATCTGTCGCAGAGTAAATCCGATGAAATCGATTGTTCAACTTGCTCACGATCTTAATACCGGGCTGAGTACCAGCCGAGCCCTGATGGAAGCCGCTCTGGAGCGGATTGACGCCCATCGCACGTCCGGGGGCGTGGCCTACATCAGTGTCGATGCAGATGCGGCGCGGGCTGCCGCGGCAGCCAGTGACCGAGCGAGGGCTGCCGGGCGTGTGGCCTCGCCACTTGCCGGGCTACCGGTATCGATCAAGGACCTGTTTGACGTCGATGGGCAAATCACCGCGGCCGGATCCCGCGTGTTGGCTGATGCTTCCCCTGCGACAGCAGACGCTGTGGCTGTCAGCAGATTGCGCGCAGCGGGTGCGATTCTGCTGGGGCGCACGAACATGAGTGAGTTTGCCTTTTCCGGATTGGGCCTGAACCCACATTACGGCACTCCTACTACCCCATTGGACGGTACCCGAGTTGCGGGTGGGTCAAGCTCAGGTGCCGCTGTGAGCGTTGCTCTCGACATGGCCGTCGCGGGCCTTGGCACCGATACCGGTGGCTCGATACGAATTCCTTCAGCGTTCTGCGGATTGACCGGTTTCAAACCCAGCGCCAATCGGGTGCCCATGGGCGGGACATTCCCGCTGGCCCCGAGTCTGGATTCCGTCGGGCCGCTTGCACGCAGTGTGGGTGATTGCGTTCTGCTTGACGCGATTTTGTCCGGGGAAATGCCTGACAACGAAGAGCTCCCCTTGTCCGGTTTGCAGCTGGCGGTCACCCGTGACTATGTATTAGAAGGGCTTGACGCCATCACTGAGCTAGCGTTCGAAGCCGCACTGCGACGCTTGGTCGACGCCGGTGCACAGCTGCGCTGGTTTGATTTTCCGGAGCTTCATGAACTGCCGCAAATAAACGCTGCCGGGGGACTGGTTACTGCACAAGCGTGGCATTTGCATCGAGAGTGGCTGAAAGGACCGCAAGCTGGTGGGTACGACCCTCTGGTGGCTCAGCGGATTCGTCGCGGCGAGGTTTTGACCGCGTATGACTATCTTGAACTGGAAAGACAACGCCAGCGCTTGATCGAGGTAGCTCACCAACGCTTGGCCGGTGCCGACGCATGGCTGCTGCCGACAGTCGCGATAATTGCTCCGCATCTGAGCGAATTACAGAGCGACGAAGAAACATTCTTCAGAATCAATGCGAAGGTTCTCCGTAACCCCAGTGTCATCAACTTCCTCGATGGCTGTGCGCTGAACTTGCCCTGCCAGGAACCTGGGGCTTGGTCTGTGGGGTTGTCGGTAGCAGGACTGAATGGTGCCGACCGCAAGGTTTTGGGTGTAAGCCGCACTATTGAACGTTATCTGGGTAACTTCCGGAGCGTTTAGTACTTGCCGCATAGACAGTGGGACCAACGGTGTTGCGTTATCTGCTTCATTTTTATCTGACCCCCTACCTAATCCAAGTGAACAAATGAACAGTCAACCACCGCGCTACCGCTATCGTATCTTTTTTCTTATTATGGTCATGGTTTTGATCAACTACATCGACCGTGGGGCTATCTCTTATGCGGCAGCCAGCATTCTTCCAGAGTACGGGTTCGACAAAGCAGGTTGGGGAGAACTGCTCGGATATTTTGGTTACGGTTATATTGTCGGTGCGCTGGCCGGAGGCATTCTTTCCGACCGGTTCGGCCCTAAACGCGTCTGGCTGGTTGCTGGAGTCTCCTGGTCGATATTCGAAATCGCAACGGCGTTTGCGGGTGACTTAGGGCTGGCCACGATGGGTGGCTCTGCTCTGGCAGGCTTCGCAACCATTCGGATACTTTTTGGGTTCTCCGAGGGACCGGCTTACTCGGTTATCAACAAGAGCGTTGGAAACTGGGCGACCCCCAAAGAGCGAGGTTTTGTGGTATCCGTTGGTCTACTCAGCACGCCGTTGGGTGCTTTGCTGACAGCGCCTATCGCAGTAGGTCTGCAAACGCTGACAGGTGACTGGCGAAGCATGTTCGTTATCCTCGGCGTCGTGAGCTTGGTGTTTCTCGTGTTTTTCATGCGCCGTTTCACTGATCATCCAGACGATAACCCGCGGGTAAGCCAGGCGGAGCGCGACCACTTGCGTCAGGAGCGGGGTAGTCAAATAAATTCGAATGACACTTCTGAGCAAACGTTGCCGTGGTGGAGCTTCTTCCAGAACAAGAATTTAATACTCAATGCCATCGGTTATTTCTCTTTTGTCTACGTCACATTTCTCCTTGTGACGTGGACTCCGAAATACCTGCAAGACGAGTTTCATTACAATATGTCGTCGCTCTGGTACGTGGGAATGATCCCGTGGATCGGCTCCTGTTTCACGGTGCTGATCGGAGGAAAACTTTCTGATTGGCTGTTGCGGCGCACCGGTAGTCTTGTCATCGCCCGAAGCTGCTTTGCGGCAGGTTGCCTGATGCTAACCACCCTGTGTTTCATCCTGGTTTCTCAAGCCCACACTATAGTTGGGGTGATATCCTTGATGGCGTTGGCAAATGCATTAAACTCACTGCCGAACTCTGTTTACTGGGCGGTGGTCATCGATAGTTCTCACACTAATCGCGTTGGTACGTACAGTGGACTTACTCATTTTATTGCCAATACAGCATCTGTTATTGCTCCCGTACTTACGGGGTATTTGACCGTCTCATACGGGTACTCTGTTATGTTCATTGCAGCGGCGGTGGCGACTGCAATCGGTATGGCAGCAATGTTGCTCGTCCGCCCTGGAGTCCGTCAAAAGGCTCTGGCGTCCTTACCGGCCATGTAGAGGTCAATCCTCAGGAGTTACGCGGAGTTTTCTGTTCGGTCTTTTTCATAGCAAGTTAAATATTTATTTAATTGCTTTCATTACGTACGCAATATCTTCTGCGCGTAGGTAACTGCGCATAAAGAGAAAGTCATGATAAAAAAATCGATACCCCACGCTAAGTTCATTGCTGCGTTTTCGGTGATGGTTACGCTGGGCACAAGTACAGCGTTTGGGCAGACGGCACCGGCTGTCGGCGATGGGGGTGTACCGGCGTTTTATGCGTGGAGCGGGCAGAAGGGGAGTCTTGAGCATCCTGATCAACTGCTGCATAGCGAACCCTTGACCCAACAGCAAAGTCTGGGAATGCGGGGATGCGGACAAAAACTTGGACTGGTTATGCCGCGAGCCCCAGGCTCTCACGAAACTCAATGGGACTGAGCGCGCCGAGGGAAATCTTGATTCTTTTCTCGTTGTACCAGCGAATGTATGAATCCAGGGCCTGAATGAACTGCTCGATGCTCGGTGACTGCCAATTGCGAGGATAGAACAGTTCCGTTTTCAGCCGGCCGAAGAAGCCTTCACAAGCCGCGTTGTCAGGCGAGCAGCCCTTGCGCGACGTCGAACGAATCAGCTTCACATCAGCGATGCGCGATAACCAGCCGGGCCAGCGGTAGTGAGCGCCACGATCGGAGTGAACAACAGGCCGTTTATCGTTCCAAGCCACCGTTTCAACGGCGGCATCCAGCATCGTGTTCACAAACTCGGCGTCAGGACGCGTGCCGATTGACCAACTGATTACCTGCCCATCGAAGCAGTCGATCATAGGGGACAGGTACACCTTGCCGGCCGGGATCTGGAACTCCGAGATGTAGGTCAGCCATTTCTCATTCGGAGCTAGAGCCGTGAAGTTTCGGTTGAGGAGGTTTTCCGGCGCCGGACTGATCTCCCCGAGGTAGGAACCGTATCGACGCCGTTTCGGCTTTGCGACGACCAGGCACTCCTGCTTCATCAAGCGCTGCACCACCTTCTCTGAAAGACGCATACGCTGCCTGCTCAGCGAAGCCCGCATCCGTCGGTAGGCGTAGCAGCGATGATTGCGCTCGAATATGTCCGCCATGGCACAACGCACCTCGGTGTACTTTTCCGCGACCTGCATTCGGGCTCGATGATATAAATAGGAGCTCCGTGCCAAGCCCAGCGCCTCAAGCAGCTCGGGCAAGGAGTACGTCTGTCTCAGGACATCAGCCAGCAGTGTCTTTTCCCGATTGGTCAGGACGCATGGCCCATGCACGGCGTAAGTTCTTCGAACTGCACGCTACGAATAAAAGCATGCTCGCCGAGCAAGCCCTGCGCTATATCCAGTTGTTGTACGAAATCGAAAGAGAAGTCCGCGACCTGAAGCCGGATTTACGGCGCCGAATACGGCAAGAAAAAGCCGTCCCAGTGATGAATATGCTGCATGCCTGGATGATCGCCCAGCGTGACCTCGTGCCCGAAGGCTCGGCCATCAGCAGAGCACTCGATTACAGCCTGAAACGCTGGGCAGCGCTGTCGCGCTACCTTGATGACTGGGCCGTACCCATAGATAACAACTGGTGTGAGGTGCGACACGAAG
>Ga0209855_1000033_pt1 | contig 57633 bp, 49 predicted proteins | sample OrgsoiDNA_201063_FD_185811 | JGI IMG/M metagenome (GOLD analysis project Ga0209855, IMG submission 185811) | Permafrost soil microbial communities from the Arctic, to analyse light accelerated degradation of dissolved organic matter (DOM) -... | ecosystem: Environmental > Terrestrial > Soil >...
TCGATGCACTCTTTCATGATCTCGCGACCATGCTTGGAGTTCGCAAGACCCGCGGCAAGGATTTCACCCAGCGGGGAGTCGGCGCGCAGTTCCTTGAGCTTTTCCTTGTCCAGCTTTTTGTCTTTGATCCAGCGCCAGACCTGCCCGAGCAGGTGGGGGGGCGTAATGCGACTGGCGCGCAAGGTCCAGAGTCGCTCGATAACGATGCCGACCGCGGCAATGGAACTCAGAATGATCGGCAGCATCATCCAGCCGCCAGATTTGACCAGTTCCCACACAGTAGCCACCCCCTGAAAAAAGTGGCGCCACTCTAACATAGGGCCGTCGTGTCGCCGAAGCTTGCGATGAGGTGTGGTCTATAGAGTTCGTACAAATCCTTTGGGGTGACGGCAACCTGTGGGAGCGAATTCATTCGCGATGCGGTGTGCCAGTCACCGGTGATACTGAATGTGCTGGCCTCTCGCGAATGAATTCGCTCCTATGGAGCCTGCACCGTTGGGGTCTCAATCCCGCCAGAACCGCCGCTGCGCCCGTTGCGCTGTCGGCTCGCCGAACGTGCCCAGTTGCAGCCCGATAGCCCCCAGTTCGGCGCTGTCGAAGCTGGCTATTCCCAGCCAGCCATAACGGGCCATGACCAGCGGGTGTGGATGGCCGAACGCGTTGTTTCGGCCACGGGAAATCAACACGCCACGGGGCGCCACGGCCCGCAGAAAGTTTTTCGACGACGAGGTACGGCTGCCATGATGGGGCGCCTGCAACCAGTCGGCGCGCACGTCGAAATCACTGCCCAGCAATACGCGTTCGGTGTCGGCATCAATATCGCCGGTCAGCAGCAAGCGTTCCCCCTTGGCTTCCACGCTCAACACGCAGGAGGCCTGGTTGCCAGCCGCCGCCTGTTCCCAGCGCCAGGTTGCAAACTGCACGCCGTCCCAATCCCAGCGCTCACCGTTCTGGCATAACTGGGCAGGCAGCGAAGGGTGCAACTTCTCCAGCTCACCACCCAGTACCCGCGCCACCGGCAAGCCTTGATGAATCGCCTGGGCGCCCCCCGCATGATCGGCATCAGCGTGGCTGATCAACATCAGGTCCAGGTTGCGGACACCCGTCTTGAATAGTGCGGGGCGCACCACCCGCTCACCGATGTCGAACTCGCCAAAACGCGGGCCCGTGTCATAAAGAAGTGTGTGGTTGCGGGTACGCAGCAAAATCGCCAGCCCCTGCCCCACGTCCAGTTGCAGGACTTCAACCTGCCCGTGGGGAATCGGCTTAACGGGCGGGAACACGCAGAGCAGCAACAACGGCCACCCCAGCGCACGCATTGGCACGCCCTTGGGCAGCAGCAACAAGATCGCGCCAAACAGGCTCAACAACCATGCCCAACCGGGGACGGACCCGGCCAACCAGGCGGGTAACCAACCCGCCACCACGGCCAGGAAACGGAACAGCCAATCAAGAGAGCCGCCTGCCAGCCACAATAACCACTCGCCCACATGGGGCACTGGCAGCAACAGGGTGCCGATCAATGCCGGAGGCAATATGGCCAGGCTCACCCAGGGCACCGCGATCAGGTTGGCAGCGGGTCCACTGACACTGACAGGCAGGTTCAGCGCAAGCAGCACGGGCAATAAACCGATCGCAATCAGCCATTGGGCGCGAGTCCAGCTCTGCAGCCAGCTCCAGGCGCCCAGTCGTCCACCAAAGATCACAATCAACACCGCCACCGCGACGAATGACAGCCAGAAACCGGGCTGCAGACTCACCAGCGGTTCGAAGATCAACACGCAGTTGAGTGACAGCAACAGCGGCCAGACGGCACCCAGATGGCGGAAGCGCAAACGCCAGAGCAGCACCATGCCGACCATCACACAGGCCCGACGCACAGGCACTTCGAAACCGGCGAGCAAGCCGTAACCCAGCGCCCCGGCAAACGCCAGACCGCAGGCCCAAGGCAACCAGGGCAATGCACGCGGCCACCAGCCCCAGCGCGCCAGCCCGGCCACCAGAGCATAGATCACGCCAGCCAACAGACCGATATGCTGACCGGAAATCACCAGCAAATGCACGGTGCCCGTGTCCTGCAATACCTGCCAGTCTTCGCGGCTCAGACCCGAGCCATCCCCCAGCACGAGCGCCGCCAGGCCGCCTTCCCGCCCCCGGGCGTCCACCGCCAGCAGGCGCTGGCGCAGTGCATCGCGCCATGCGGCACGGGCAGGTGCCAGCCGTTGACCATCCACCACCGTGCCGGTCGCGCCGATGCGCTGGGCCAGCAGCCAGGCTTCGTAATCGAAGGCGTCGGGGTTGGCCAGGCCACCGGGACGCTTGAGCTTCACCGCCAGGCGCCATTGCTCACCGCTTCTCACCTGAGTGCCGCCATACCAGGCGACACGAATCCGCTCAGGCAAACGACTGCGGCGTGACTGGGCATTTTCAAGCTCGAAGCGCACCACACCCTCTTCGGTTTGCGGCAGGCCAACCACCTGCCCTTCCAGCCACAGGGTCTGGCCATCCAGCCCAATGGGCAGGCGATCTTCCAGCGCCCAGTGCGCCGAAGTGCAGGCCCAAGTGAAACCGAACAGAAAAAACGCCAGTGCATAGGTGCGAAACGGCAGCAGCATCAGGGCCAGTATGGGCAGGAGCAGCAACAACCAGACCGGCGGTAGAGCTGGCAAAAAGCGTAGGGTCAGCAAACCCAGTGCAAGCGCGATCATCCCTGTGCGCATCGGCGTTTACCCCGGTTCCAAAACGAAAGTCATCCCTTGGCTTAGCGCAGCAGGCGGGTTACAGATTTATTAATTGTCACAAACTCTGAATTTGCCACGGGCAGTATCTGTGCGATAAGGCCGGACGTACCCAGCCATTACCCGGAACAGACCGTATGCCACGCCAATTTATCAAGCGTTACATGCCCGATCCGAGCAGCATCCGGGAACACAAGTCCTTACGCTTTTTCGGACGCCTGTTGCACGATCCCAACCTCTGGCATCTGAATCGGCGTTCGGTCGCACGGGCCATGGGCATCGGCATCTTTGCCGCGTTGATGCCAATGCCTTTTCAGATGGTATTGGCAGGCCTGCTGGCGATCTGGGTACGCGGCAATATGCCCATTAGCGTCAGCCTGGTGTGGCTAACCAACCCGCTGACCATGCCGCCTGTGTTCTATTGCACCTACAAACTGGGCGCGCTGCTGATGCAGGTGCCGCCAAGGCAATTGCCGGACGACCTGACGTGGGAATGGATCAGCGGCCAGCTCTCGACCCTGTGGCAACCGTTTTTGCTGGGCTCACTGGTGGCGGGCGTGGTGCTGGGGGCGTTGGCCTATGGCCTGACGTTGCTGTACTGGCGCTGGTGGGTCGGGCGCCAGTGGCGCAAAAGGGAAGCGCGAAACACTAAATAAACCTGTGGGAGCGACCGGGGTGGCGATCCCACAGTGTTTAAAGATCGATCTGCGTTACTGACGCATCCCGTGCCCACTCACCAACAACCGTGCGCAACCGATGTACAGCACAAAGGTGGCAATGACCATGAAGGTCAGGGCGATGCTGATGCGGATGTCCGAGACACCCAGGATGCCGAAGCGAAAGGCGTTGACCATGTGCAGGACCGGGTTGGCCAGCGAAACGGTCTGCCAGAACGGCGGCAGCAGGTTGATCGAGTAGAACACCCCGCCCAGGTACGTCAATGGCGTCAGCACGAAAGTCGGGATAATCGAGATATCGTCGAAATTACGGGCAAATACGGCATTGATGAACCCCAGTAGCGAGAAGATCGTCGCTGTGAGCACCACCACCAGAATCGTGATCCCCAGGTGATGAACTTGCAGGTCGGTGAAGAACATCGACAGCAGCGTCACGATAATGCCAACGATCAAGCCCCGCAGAACGCCACCGACGGTATAGCCGATCAGGATGGTGTGCGGCGAAACAGGGGAAACCATCAGCTCTTCCACCGAGCGCTGGAACTTGGCGCCGAAGAAGCTGGACACCACGTTGCCGTAGGAGTTGGTGATCACCGACATCATGATCAGCCCCGGCACGATGTACTGCATGTAGGTGAAGCCACCCATGTCGCCAATCTGCCGGCCGATCAGGTTGCCAAAGATCACGAAGTACAAAACCATGGTGATCGCTGGCGGCAGCAGCGTCTGGGGCCAGATCCGGGTAAACCGGCGCACTTCGCGATAGACGATGGTGTTCAGGGCAATCAGGTTCGGGCGCAGCTCGGAGGTGGATTGCACAGTCATACCGCCACCTTCGCCAGGTTTTTTTCCACCAGGGACACGAACAGCTCCTCAAGTCGATTAGTCTTGTTGCGCAGGCTCAATACCTCGATGTTCTGGGCGGCCAGTTGGCTGAACAGCGCGGTAATGCCCACAGTCTTGTCCACTTGCACTTCCAGTGTGTGGCTATCGATCAGCTTGGACGGATAACCGAGCAGGTTCGGCGCTGTCTGGTAGGCATTCTTCAAGTCCAGCAGGAAGGTCTCGACGTGCAGCGTGTTGAGCAACTGCTTCATGCCCATGTTTTCAACAATCACGCCGTGGTCGATGATGCCGATGTTGCGGCACAACTGCTCAGCCTCTTCCAGGTAATGGGTGGTGAGGATGATGGTGATGCCTTTGTGGTTCAACTCGGTGAGGAAGGTCCACATCGAGCGACGCAGCTCGATGTCCACGCCCGCCGTCGGTTCATCGAGAATCAACAGGCGCGGCTCGTGGATCAGCGCACGGGCGATCATCAGGCGCCGCTTCATGCCACCGGACAGCGAACGCGAAGGCACATCGCGCTTGTCCCACAGCCCTAACTGAGTCAGGTACTGCTCGGCGCGCTCCTTGGCGATCTTAGGCGGGATGCCGTAGTAACCGGCCTGGGTCACGACGATGTCGAAGGTCTTTTCGAACTGGTTGAAATTGAACTCCTGGGGCACCACGCCGATGCTGCGCTTGAGCGCTGCGGGCTCGCGGTCCAGGTCATGGCCGAAGATATTCACCGAGCCACTGGTCTTGTTCACCAGGGTCGAGATAATCCCGATGGTTGTGGATTTGCCGGCACCGTTAGGGCCGAGCAACGCGAAAAAGTCACCTTCAGCGACATCCAGATCGATACCACTCAGGGCCTGGAAACCGTTGCCGTAGGTTTTGGTTAGCTGCCGGATGGACAGAGCGGAACTCATATCGGAAAACGCACCAATGAAGGAAGAAGGAAAGAAAGCCGGGGCCGCACATAACTGTTTACAACTGCGGCACAGCCCCGCAATGGTGCTTGGCTATGCCGCGTAAGTACAGCTAGATCTATCGATAGTACTTATCAGGTCAACGCAGTCATCACTGCTGCCTGATAAGCAGGCCGGGCCTTCAGACGCCCATACCAGGCCTCTAGATGAGGCATCGACGCCCGCTCGATGGGCATTTCAAACCAGGCATAAATAAAGCTGCCCAAGGGAATATCGCCCATGCCGAATTCGTCACCCGACAGGTACTGTTGCTTGCCCAATGCTTCATCGACCACCACCAGCAACTCTTGAATCACCTTGATCGCACCGTTGATCTGCACCCAGTCCTGCTGATCGGCTGGCGTGCGCAATACACCCCAGAACACCGTGCGAAACGGTGTGGCGAAACTGGCAGTGGTCCAGTCCATCCACTTCTCAGCCGAGGCACGGGCCTGCAGATCCTCAGGATAGAGCAGTGCCGGCGCATAACGGGCCGACAGATAACGCACGATGGTGTTGGACTCCCAGAGCACGAAGTCGCCGTCTTCAATCATCGGCACCACCCCGTTGGGGTTCTTGGCGCGGAACTCAGGCTCGTTCACCAGTCCAAACGCGCCACCGGCGTTGAGCGCCTCGTACTGCACACCCGCCTCTTCGGCCGCCCATAGCGCCTTGCGCACATTGGTAGAGTTCTTGCGGCCCCAGATTTTCAGCATTTCGTGTTCCCCGATTAGTTAGGTTGACTGGACTGATGCCTTGCTCGCGAAGAATGCATCAAAATCAGCGATGCACCAAGCACGGCCCTCTATGGCGAGGACGCCGCAATTGCGCCACAAGTTCAAGCGCAACGGCCAATGGCCGAACTCCCCCGGCACGGCAAGGTCACTATCGATGCATTCGCGATGGCCTTCCTCGCCATTCGGGGACGGCTAAGCTCTTGATGGCGGTTTCGCCATCATCACGGAGGATTTTCTATGCTGTTGTTGTGGATTCTGGTTCTGGTCGTCGGGGTCGCCTGGTTGGCCCATCGACGCATTGCACCGCTGCCAGCCCTCGGCGTGGTCGCCGTGTACCTGCTGGCGATGGGCATCTTCAGCCACGCGCCGGGCTGGTTGCTGACCATTTTCTGGGTGCTGTGGCTGGCCGTACTCCTGCCGCTGGTTTTGCCGGACCTGCGTCGCAAGTACTTCACCGCGCCTCTGTTCGCCTGGTTCCAGAAAACCCTGCCACCCATGTCGCAAACCGAACGCGACGCCATCGATGCCGGTACGGTCTGGTGGGATGGCGAGCTGTTCAGCGGTCGCCCCGACTGGAACAAACTGCTGGCCTACCCGAAAGTGGGGCTGACGGAAGAGGAGCAGGCATTCATCGACGGGCCTACCGAAGAACTCTGCGCCATGGTCAGCGACTGGCAGATCGGCCAGGACATGGACCTGCCGCCAGAGGCCTGGGCACATATCAAGACCCACGGTTTCTTTGCCCTGATCATCCCCAAGGAGTTCGGCGGCAAGGGCTTTTCGGCCTACGCCCACTCCCAGGTAGCGATGAAACTGGCGACCCGCAGCGGTGACCTGGCTTCCACCGTGATGGTCCCCAACTCCCTGGGCCCTGCGGAACTGCTGCTGCATTACGGCACTGACGAGCAACGCAACCATTACCTGCCGCGTCTGGCTCGCGGCGATGACATTCCCTGTTTTGCCCTGACCGGCCCACTGGCGGGCTCCGACGCGGGCGCCATGCCTGACACCGGGATCATCTGCAAAGGCCAATGGCAGGGTGAAGAAGTCATCGGCCTGCGCCTGAACTGGGAAAAACGCTACATCACCCTCGGCCCTGTCGCGACCCTGCTCGGGCTGGCATTCAAGGCTTTCGACCCCGAGCACCTGCTGGGCGACGAAGTGGACCTGGGCATTACCCTGGCACTGATCCCCACGGACACCGAGGGCGTGAATATCGGCCGTCGACACCTGCCCCTGGGCGCCGCCTTCATGAACGGCCCCAACTCCGGCAAGGACGTGTTCATCCCGCTGGAGTACCTGATCGGCGGCCAGGAAATGCTCGGCAAAGGCTGGATGATGCTGATGAACTGCCTGTCCGTGGGCCGTTCGATCTCCCTGCCAGCGGTCGGCACGGGCGCTGCCAAGTTCACCAGCCTGGTGACCGGCCAGTACGCCCAGGTTCGCGAGCAGTTCAACGTGCCGCTGTCGGCATTCGAAGGGATTCAGGAAGCACTGGCGCGCATCGGTGGCAACGCCTGGCTGATGGACAGCGCCCGCATGCTGACCGCCAATGCCGTGGACCTGGGGGAAAAACCTTCGGTGCTGTCGGCCATCCTCAAGTACCACCTCACCGAACGCGGCCGTGAGTGCATCGGCCACGCCATGGACGTGCACGGTGGCAAGGGCATCATCATGGGCCCTAACAATTACCTGGGTCGCAACTGGCAAGGTGCGCCGATCTTCATCACGGTCGAAGGGGCCAACATCCTGTCTCGCAACCTGATGATCTTCGGCCAGGGCGCCATTCGTTGCCACCCGTTTGTACTCAAGGAAATGGCCCTGGCCGGACGCGAAGATCACGACCGGGCTTTGATCGAGTTCGATGGCCTGCTGCTCAAGCACATTGGCTTCGCAGTGAGCAACGCCGCCAGCACCCTGGTCCTGAACCTGGGCCTGGGGCATTTCGAAGGTGCACCGGGAAACAGCTTGAGCCAGGGCTACTTCCGCGCCCTGAACCGCCAGGCTGCTGCCTTCGCCATGCTGGCCGACCTGAGCATGATGCTGCTGGGTGGCGAACTGAAACGTCGCGAACGACTGTCAGCGCGTCTGGGGGATGTGCTCAGCCATATGTACCTGGCGTCGGCTGCCCTCAAGCGCTACCACGACCTCGACTCCCCTGAGCACTTGCAACCGCTGTTTTGTTGGGCCATGGAAGAAGCCTTGGGCGAGTCGGAGCGCGCGCTGGACGAACTGCTCGGCAACTTCCCGAATCGGGTACTGGGAGGCCTGTTGCGGGTGGTGGTCTTCCCGTTCGGTCGTCGCCACAAGGGGCCGTCAGACCTGCTGGACGCCGAGGTCGCCGAAGTCCTGGGCCGCGCCAAGGGCGATCCGACCCTGGAAGAACTGCTCGCTGGGTGCTATCGCCCGCAATCGGCAGACGATCCGGTCGGTGCCCTGCAACACGCCAGCGACCTGTTGAACGCCGCCCAGCCGCTACAGAAAAAACTGCACCACGGCATCAAAAGCGGCCAGTTCACTCCCGCTGCCGGCGAGCACCTGATCGATGCCGCGTTGCATGCCGGCGTACTGCAACCGGCGGAAGCCGAAACCCTGCGTCAGGCCGAAGCGGCACGGCGCAAGGTTATCGACGTGGATGACTTCGACAAGGAAGAACTGAAACTGGCCCCGGGGAAGGTCCGTTAAGCCGTAAGGCTAAACGTCAAACCCACAGCGGGCGCTGAGAGCTTTATACTCTCGCGCCCGTTTTTTGCTATTGAGGATTGCACCATGGCCGACGCCACTCTCGACCACCAACTCAACCTGCTGGCGCATCTGCGCAGCATCCTGGTCGCGCTGGGCGAGGCCGAGCAGGTTCCAGAAGAAAGCCATGCCTTGTTCATGGAGCGCTTCGACGAGTTGATGACCCTGCTGCCGCAAGACCCGATTGAAAGTCAGTACCTGGGTCAGGAACTGCTGTGCCAGGTAATCCAGCGCTACCCGCAAATCGCCCACCTCGTGCCACGCGACCTGCTGTGGTACTTCGCCGGCGATTGCCTGCACTTCATGCCCGACGAAGAAATCGAGCTGTATCAGGCTTTGGAGGAACGTCGCTACGAAGCTGAACAGAACGAAGAACCCTTCGACTGGAATCAGGAAAAGCAACTGCTGGCGATGTCAGCACAGGGCAGCAAGCACTGATAGGGGATGATCGAAAAACCAGGTGGGAGCGAGCTTGCTCGCGAAAGCGCAGGGTCAGCCATCAAAGGTGTATCAGGACTGACGCCTTCGCGAGCAAGCTCGCTCCCACAGGTCGGGTTACTTCAACAAAACCCCCTGCGCCTCCGGGAAGACGTCATGGTCGATGAGCTTGGCGACGTCCACGGCATGGGGGAAGATCTTTTTGGCAACGAACAGGTCATCCACGCCCTGCAACGCCGTTACGTCCTGGGCCTCCACCGGTACTAACGACTCAAGCCCCCAACTGTGCAAACGCTGGGACACCGGCAGGGGGATGTCGTTGGTTTTGGCGAAGATCCGTGCGTATTCCTCCTGGTTATTGCGCGCCCATTCGAACGCCTTGGCGAAACGCTGCAAGACGTCGTTGACCGCCTGACGCTTCAACGAATCGGTCAACACTTCGTCGGAGGCAGTGATGAAGGTCAGGCCAGTGTTGATCCCCTCCCCGCTCAGCAACACCCGCGCGCCATTCTCTTCGGCAAACGCCTGATAGACGCCAAAGGTGGCCCACGCGTCGATCTTGCCGGCGTTGAACGCAGGCAGCGCATCGGTCGGCAGTACAAAGCCGATCTTCACATCAGCTTCGTTGACACCGGCATCGGCCAACGCCCGAATCAACAGGTATTGGGAAATGCTGCCCCGCGCTGAAGAAATCACTACGTTGCGGCCCTTGAGGTCGGCAACAGTCTTGATGTCGGAATCTTTCGGCACCAGGATCGCAATGCTGCGCGAGCGGCTGCGGCGTACGGCCACAATGCGCAACGGCGCGCCCCCGGTAGCAGCCGCCAGCACCGGTGTGTCACCCGCTGGCGCCAGGTCTACAGCTCCGGCACGCAACGCCTCGAACAATGGCGCGGCGCCCTGAAAGTTGGCCCATTCCACTTGATACGGAATGCCATCGAACGCCTTGGACGCTTCGACCACGGTCCGCAAGCCCTTGGCCTGATCCCCCAGAATCAGCTTGACCTGGGACCAGTCGACATTGGCCGACGCCGTGGTTTGTTTCTGGCTTGCGCCACCGGTTTCATTGCCGCAGCCAGCCAGTAGTAACAACGCGGCGGATAACAACAAGGCAGAGCATTTCCAGACACGGTTCATCGAGCGAAGCGGCATTACAGAACTTCCTTGTTGCAGGAAAGGTATCGGGGACTTGAATCACGCTCAGCGTGCATTGGCAAAACGGCGCAGCTTTTCATGGGTAGGTTCATCGACAGCGCTTTCTGACTCGTGGGTATGTTCTGCCCCGGCCTCGACGCCCAACAGCCCGAGCAAGCGGGTACGAATCGCCTGGAAACCGGCCTGCCCCGTGCTGCGTTGGCGAGGCAGTTCGATATGCAGCTCGTCAGCGATCTTGCCGTTGGCGAGCACGATGACACGGTCTGCCAGCAGGATCGCTTCGTCGACGTCATGGGTGACCAGCAGAACCGCCGGGGTGTGTTTGCGCCACAGGTCGATGATCAATTGATGCATGCGAATGCGGGTCAGGGCGTCCAGCGCGGCAAAAGGTTCGTCGAGCAACAACAGCTTCGGCTCGCGCACCAGCCCACGGGCCAGGGCAACGCGCTGGGCTTCACCGCCTGACAGGGTCGCCGGGAAGGCATTCAAGCGATGGGACAGGCCGACCTCGGTCAACGCTTCCTCGGCGCGGGCCTTGGCGTTGTCGATGTTCAGCCCCAGCACCACGTTTTTCCAGGCGCTTTTCCAGGGCATCAGCCGCGGCTCCTGAAACACCGCAGCCCGGGCCAACGGCACCCGCAGTTGACCACTGTCGATGTTGTCGAGCCCCGCCAGGGTACGCAGCAGCGTGGTCTTGCCCGAACCGCTGGCACCGAGCAAGGCGACGAACTCGCCCGGTGCGATGTCCAGGTCCAGGCCATCGATCACCCGCTGCTCGCCAAACTGACGAACCACATTACGCAACTGGACCGGCGCCGGGTTGCGCGGCTCGACAGGGGACGACGTGTGCAAAAGATCAAGAGCAGCCATGTTCAATTCCTCACGAATGTAGGTCGCCAGGCCAGCGCATAGCGCTCCAGCGTGCGGATGATGCCGTCGATCACAAGTCCCAGGACGCTGTAGATCAGCAGACAGATGACAATCACATCGGTACGCATGAAGTCCCGGGCATCACTGGCCAGATAGCCGATGCCCGCCGTGGTGTTGATCTGCTCGACGAACACCAGCGCCAGCCAGGAAATACCCAGCGAGTAACGCAAGCCCACGAAAAACGATGGCAGCGACCCTGGCAGGATCACGTGCCAGATCAACTGCCGACGGTTGAGGCCCAGGGTATTGGCGGCCTCGATCAGCTTGGGGTCGATATTGCGAATGCCGGAGAACAGGTTCAGGTACACCGGAAACGTCGTGCCGGTGACGATCAGCGCGATCTTGGTGAACTCGCCAATGCCGAACCAGAGGATGAACAACGGCACCAGTGCCAGGGAGGGAATAGTGCGCAGCATTTGCATGGGTGAGTCGAGGATCACTTCGCCGCGCTTGGACAGCCCGGTGATCAGCGCTGCCACCACGCCGATGCTGACGCCAATGCTCAGCCCCAGCAGTGCGCGCTGCAACGAAACCCAAAGGTGTTTGCCCAGCTCCCCGGAAGCAATCATCGCCCACAAGGTGCCGCCGATCTGTGAGGGTGCGGCGATGACTCGGCTTGGCAACAGGCCGCTCTGGGAAGCCAGCTCCCACAGCAGCAGCAAGACAAGGGGGCTGACCAGGCGAATCACGAAATCCGGGGCACGCCAGCGTTTGGCAGTACTGGCGCGCTGGCCCGATGAGGTATCGACCCGCTCGGCCTTGTTGACGGTAAAAAACCCGGCATCAGCGTTGTGAGGGTCGAAGGTTTTGTCGGACATAGGCTTCTTCCTGAAAGACTGGCTGGGCGAAGCCCAAGGCAAATGACATGAACCTCATGCTAAACGCATAAAAAAGCTCAGTGAAAGTCTTTTTAGGAATAACCTAATAGTTAAATTTACTGATTTTTATCATCAAACAAAATGCATACTTTTTATAATTACCTTAGACCCAGAAAGAATTTCACAGCGCCCTCCTATCCCCCTATGTTGCAGCCATACGTTCGGGCGCGCGCACTGCCGCGCCCAAAAAATGTGGGGCATGGCGCCCCGGTCGCCTTGGCATTGAAAGGAGTTTTCATGAGCATTGAATTCATTGGCTACATCGCCACCCAACCGGGCTCGGAGATCCACCCGCGCACAGGTCCGACCATCCAGCCCGAGTACGTCGCGAAAGTCGCCAAGGCTCACGAAGACGCCGGGTTTGACCGGGCACTGGTCGCTTACCACTCCAACAGCCCGGACAGCGCGTTTGTCGCCGCCCACGCCTCCAGCATCACCACCCGCCTGAAATTCCTGATCGCCCACCGCCCGGGCTTCATCGCCCCGACTGTAGCGGCCCGACAGTTTGCGACCCTGGATGTGTTCAACGGTGGTCGCACGGCCATCCACATCATTACCGGTGGTGACGATCAGGAACTGCGCGCCGACGGCAGCCATATCGGCAAGGATGAACGCTATGCACGCACCGACGAATACCTTGGCGTGGTGCGTCAGGAATGGACCAGCGAAAAACCCTTCGACCATAAGGGCACCTACTACCACTTCGAGGGCGCCCACTCCCAGGTGAAGTCCGCGCAGCAGCCGCACATTCCGATCTACTTCGGCGGCTCCTCTGCAGCGGCCATTGAAGTGGCGGGCAAGCACGCGGATGTCTATGCGTTGTGGGGCGAGACCTACGATCAAGTGCGCGACGTGGTGAAACAGGTCCGCGCCGAAGCCGCCAAACATGGCCGCACGGTTCGCTTCAGCCTGTCGCTGCGCCCGATCCTGGCAGAAACCGAAGAGAAAGCCTGGGCTCGCGCCGACAGCATCCTGGAAAAAGCCAAGGCCCTGGCCGAAGCCAGTGGTTTTGTCCGCAGCGAGCCACCCAATGAAGGTTCGCGTCGCCTGCTGGCGGCAGCGGCCAAAGGCTCACGGCTGGACAAGCGCCTGTGGACCGGGATCGCCGGGCTGCTGGGCGCCAAAGGCAACTCGACCTCGCTGGTGGGCACCCCGGAACAAGTCGCTGAAGCGCTGCTTGATTACTACGACCTGGGCATCACTACCTTCCTGATCCGTGGTTTCGACCCGCTGGAAGATGCCATCGATTACGGCAAAAAACTCATCCCCCTGACCCGCGAGCTGGTGGCCAAGCGCGAGCGCGAAGCGCAGGAGAAGGTGGCCTGATAGATACTCGGCACCTGAAACGCTCCCACCGGGCTTTTACAAATCCTGTGGGAGCGAATTTATTCGCGAGGGGCCAGCACATTCAGCATATTCGGTGACTGGCACACCGCATCGCGAATGAATTCGCTCCCACAATTGCCGACCTCAACAACCACCCACAAAAAAGCGCAGCCCACCTTCATGGGCTGCGCTTTTTTGTGCTTGCGCGATTACAGCTTGTAGTCAGTGTCAGTCCGCTCAAGCTGACGGATCAGGGCATTCCAGTGCCGTGCCACACCAGGGCCAGTGCCGCTCTTGAACACCTTGGCCTGCTCTTCCACCTTGGCCACCACTTCGGCGGGCGGGAAGATAAGTTCGTCGTTGCCGGCAGCCTGCGCCGCGATCTGGATGTTGCAGGCGTATTCCAGGTTATGCAGCTGCTGGAACGCATGCTCGACGCTGACACCCGCCGTCAGCAGGCCGTGGTTGCGCAGGATCATCACGCTCTTGTCGCCCAGGTCCGCCACCAGACGCTCACGCTCGTCCAGGTCCAGGGCAACGCCTTCGTAGCCGTGATAAGCGATGCGCCCCGAGAAACCGATGGAGTGCTGGGAGATCGGCAGCAAGCCGCCCTTCTGCGCCGATACCGCAATGCCGTCGCGGGTGTGGGTGTGCAAGACCGCCACCAGATCGTGACGCGCACCATGAATCGCACTGTGGATCACATAACCGGCGTAGTTGATGCCCAGGCCGGTCGGGTCATCGACGATGGTGCCGTCAATGTCGACCTTGACCAGGTTCGAGGCGGTGATCTCGTCGAACAGCAAGCCGAACGCGTTGATCAGAAAATGTTCGTCCGGCCCCGGCACTCGGGCCGAGAAGTGGGTATAGATGTGATCGGTCCAACGCTTGAGCGCCGCCAGTCGATAGGCCGCAGCCAGTTTGACGCGCACCTCCCACTCTTCGGGTGTCACACGGTCGCGGACACTGGTGGACTCGGATGTAGCGGACTGGACCGGCAAAGCACTGACGTTACTCATGGCAAGACTCCCTATGGCCTGAAGGCGATCGGGCAAGCCTATGCGCATAAGAAAACGTTTAAAAATCACATTTTCTTCTAAGCTAATTATTAATTTTTTTTATGTAGTGTCGCCCGCTCCTACAAGGGTTTCACGCCGCAGCCCGCGTTTGTTTCAACGACTCGGCCACCAGGCTGCCAAACGAGGCCACCGGCGCCTGCAGGTTGCCCAGGAAGCGTGGGTAGATCAGCCACAGGTCCATCACCGGCTTGAAATCCTTGAGCGGCACGATCGCCAGTTGCTCACGATGGGCGCTGCGTTCCAGCAACGGCCGAGGCACCAGCCCCAGGCCCATGCCGTCCGCGACCAGCCCCAGTTGCAACTCGGTCCCGAAGGTTTCCAGGTTGATCTTCAGGCTCAGGCCCTGGTCCGTCAGGGTGCGTTGCAGCCCGGCGCGGAAACCACAGCCATCCGGGTTAAGCACCCAGCCCCGCTCATAACAGTCGGCCAGCTTGCTGGGCTTTTTCGGCACCGAGTCTTTGGCGCACACCACCACCAGCTCCATCTTGCCGATGGACTCACCGATGATGTTTTCCGGGAAGATCTTACCCGCCGGGAACAAGGCAGCGGCAGCATCCAGTTCGCCGTTCTCGATCTTGCCGATCAGGTTGCTGCCCCAGCCGGTGACCACTTGCGCACGCAGGTCAGGGAACTGCCCACGCAAATGCTTGAGCGCATCGAGCAACACCACATCGCCCACCGTTTGCGGCACACCCAGGCGCAGCAGGCCGCTGGGCGGCGTGTCGCTGGCAACCAGTTCACGCAACGCATCCATCTCGCGCAGGATCGCCCGGCACTGCTGGTACACCTGGGTGCCCATGACCGTCGGCTTGAGCGGTTTGGTATTGCGGTCGAACAACTCGACCCCCAGCGCCTGCTCGAAATTCTGCACCCGACGGGTAATGGCGGGCTGAGTCAAATCCAGGGATTCAGCGGCGTGGCTGATCGACTGGCAGCGAATCACCGCCACAAAGGCATCGATATCATCAATTTTCATTCGGACCGCACATTAAAAAGGGAGAACAAAATGTATGAAAAGCATAATTCCAATCCCGCAATCCTGCAAAGTACACAATATGCAGTCAACCAAACCCGAAGGAATTAAATGCATTTTCGTTATAACCTAATCATTAAAAAATAGCATATTAACTCCCCACATTATGCTTATATCTATCCAACCCCCTTATTACCCATATCGGCTTTGGAACAGATATGACTCAGACCCGACACCCGGAACGACTCAGAGCCTTCATTGGCGCACTGGCGGAGCTGATCGACAGTAATCCTCGCGAAGGCGACCTGCTGTACCGTGGCGGCAAATTGCTGTCGCAACTGGTCAGCTTCGATGACTGGCTACCCGATGACTACGCCATCCCCGACCCACAGCGCTACCAGCAATTCCTGCTGCACGCCGACTCCCGCGAGCGCTTCTCGGTCGTGAGTTTTGTGTGGGGACCGGGCCAGGCAACACCCATCCACGACCACCGCGTCTGGGGCCTGATTGGCATGCTGCGCGGCGCCGAATATTCCCAGGGCTATGCCCGCAGTGAAAGCGGACGCCTGGAAACCGAAGGCCCGGCGATCCGTCTGGAGCCGGGCCAGGTCGAGGCGCTGTCACCACGCAGCAACGATATCCACCAGGTGCATAACGCCTTCGATGACCGCGTGTCGATCAGCATCCACGTCTACGGCGCCAACATCGGTGCCGTTAAGCGCGCGGTCTATCAACCCGACGGCACTGAAAAACTGTTTATTTCCGGCTATTCAAACACCGTTCTCCCGAATATCTGGGACCTGTCAAAAGAGAGCCAAGCCCAATGAGCCAAGCCAATCACCCTACCACTCGCTCCTTTCAGGACATTCGTAACGCGCTGCTGGCCAAACACGAACTGGCACTGGTGGATGTGCGCGAAGAAGCGCCGTTTGCCGAGGCTCACCCACTGTTCGCTGCCAACATCCCGCTGTCCAGGCTGGAGCTTGAAGTGCTGTCGCGCATCCCGCGCAAAGACACCGCCATCACCGTCTACGACAATGGCGAAGGCCTGGCGCCCCTGGCAGTAGAGCGTTTGCAGGGGCTGGGCTACAGCGACGTGCGACAGCTGGAGAACGGTTTGCAAGGCTGGCGCGACGCGGGCGGCGAACTGTTTATCGACGTCAACGTGCCGAGCAAGGCATTCGGCGAACTGGTAGAACATCATCGCCACACCCCGTCCCTGGGCGCCGAAGAAGTGCTGGCCCTGATCGAATCCAAAGCCGACGTGGTGGTGCTCGATGCCCGCCGCTTCGACGAATACCAGACCATGAGCATCCCGGGCGGGATCAGCGTGCCAGGTGCTGAACTGGTGCTGCGCGCCCGTGAGCTGGCGCCGGACCCGAACACCCGGATCATCGTCAACTGCGCTGGCCGCACCCGCAGCATCATTGGTACCCAATCGCTGGTGAACGCCGGGATTCCAAACCAGGTCTCGGCCCTGCGCAACGGCACCATCGGCTGGCTGCTGGCCGGGCAAACCCTGGACCACGGTCAGGCCCGCCGCTTTGCCGCCGTGAGCGAAGACACCCGCGAACTGGCCACCGCCGATGCGCGCAAAGTCGCCGACAAGGCCCGCGTCCAGCGCGCCAGCCGTGCCGACCTGCAGCGCTGGCAGCAAGACGCCTCGCGCACCACGTACCTGTTCGATGTGCGCACCCCGGAAGAATTTGCCCAGGGCCATCTGCCAACAGCGCGCTCGACACCGGGTGGCCAACTGGTGCAGGAAACCGATCACTTCGCCAGCGTGCGTGGTGCACGACTGGTGCTGGTGGACGACGACGGCGTGCGCGCCAACATGTCGGCTTCCTGGCTGGCACAACTGGGCTGGGAAGTGTTCGTGGTCGATGACCTGAAGGCCACTGACTTCAGCGAAAAAGGCGACTGGGATGCGCCGATTCCAACACCGCGCCAGGTCGAGGAAATCAGCGCCGAGACCCTGGCCGAATGGCGCAGCCATGGCGGCGTCGCGGTACTGGATTTCACCACCAGCGCCAACTACGTCAAGCAACATATCCCCGGTGCCTGGTGGGCATTGCGCGCTCAACTCAAGGAAGGGCTGCGCAACATTCCGGCCGCCGAACGCTATGTCCTGACCTGCGGCAGCAGCCGTCTGGCGCGCCTGGCAGTGGCCGATGTCGAAGCCCTGACCGGCAAACCGGTGTTCCTGCTCAAGGGCGGCACGCCCACCTGGATCGCTGCCGGGTTGCCACTGGAAAACGGCGAAAGCCACCTGGCCTCGCCACGCACTGACCGCTATCGCCGCCCGTATGAAGGCACCGACGCACCGCGCGAAGCGATGCAAGCGTACCTGGACTGGGAGTTCGGCCTGGTCGAACAACTGGGCCGCGACGGCACTCATGGTTTTTACGTGATCTGATTTGCGATTCAAGGCGCGCGACCACCGGGTCGCGCCGTCACACAACTTCCCTACCCGACCCCTCTCCAGGCGGAGGTTACTGATCAACAACAACGAGAGGATCCACCATCATGTCTGCAGCACTGCAAACCCCTGTCGCTCAAACGTCCACCGGCTCATTGCAGGTCACCCGCCTGGAACCCACCATCGGCGCGGAGATCGCCGGCATCGATCTGAGCCAACCCATCACCCCGGCCCTGCGCGACGAATTGCGTGCGCTGCTGCTGGAACACAAGGTGATTTTCTTCCGTGATCAGGCAATCGACACCGCTCAGCAGATCGCCTTTGCCCGTGAATTCGGTGAGCTTTACGTACACCCGACCACACATCAGAACGACCCGAACAAACCCTACGCACACCTGATCCAGGCACAGGACACCCGCAAGCTCTACGGCCCCAATACCACCGGTCGCTGGCATACCGACACCAGCTGGCTGCTGCAACCGACGCTGGGCGCCGTGCTGCGAGCAGTGGATTTACCCGAAGTGGGGGGCGATACCTTGTGGGCCGATGCCGGCGCGGTTTATCGGGCTTTACCGGATGACCTGCGCGAAGAAATCGACACGCTGTATGTGGTCCATGACTTCAAGAAGGCACTGGATGCCGTCGGGTTCGACTACCCCATACTCTCCCATCCACTGGTGCGCACCCACCCGGAAACCGGCGAAGACAGCCTGTTCATCAACTTCTCGCAAAACCCGTCGGTCATCGGCTGGACGCCAGAACGCAGCAAGCAATTGATCGACCGCCTGCATCTGGAATTCAACAAGCCCGAGCACCAGGTGCGCTTCAAATGGCGCAAAAACTCCATCGCGTTCTGGGACAACCGCTCGACCCTTCATTACCCGGTCTACAACTACGGCGATTACCCCCGCCGCATGGAACGGGTGCTGATCGCCTATGACGACATCCCGCATCGGGTGAGAAAGCCCGCCGCCACCGTCTGACCTTAGCGAGCAATCTCGCGCCCACCGGTGTGGGGGAATTTATTGCCTGAAGACCTTATGTAGGAGCGAATTCATTCGCGAATGCAGGGTGTCAGGCGACCGTGATGCCGGGTGTGCCGGCCTCTCGCGAATGAATTCGCTCCCACACTTCGAGTGGCAAAAAACCGAACGGATTATCACGCCCTGCCCTAAGGAGGCCTCCCCATGCCTGCTCGATTTTCACGCAAACATGATTACATGGCCTACGCCGCCCTCAGCCTGCTGGCCGCCAGCGTCGAGGCCCATGGCGCCAGCGCCGACGATCAAACCCTGAACACGGTGGTGGTCACCGGCAACCGTGGCAGCCAGCAGCGCACCGTCGCTGATAGCCCCTCGCCCATCGACGTGATCAGCGCCGAGCAATTGCAGGCCAGCGGTAAGGTCGGGCTCAAGGAACTGCTGGCTCGCCTGCTGCCATCCTTCAACCTGCCAGCCATCAATGGCGGCGGTACGTCGTGGTCGGTGCGTGGGGTGACCATGCGCGGCTTGTCGGGTGATCAGGTGCTGGTGCTGGTCAATGGCAAACGGCGGCACAACACCGCACTGATCAACAACCTGGCACGCATCGGCACGGCGGCAGTGCCGGTCAACCTGGACTTGATCCCGGTGTCGGCGATCGACCACATCGAAGTGCTGCGCGACGGCGCTTCGGCGCAATACGGCTCGGACGCCATCGCCGGGGTGATCAACATCATCCTCAAGGAAACCGACCACGGCGGCAGCGCCGAAACCAGTTTCGGTCGTTATGGCAGCGGAGACGGCGACACGGTCCACCAGACCGCCAATTACGGCATGCCCCTGGCGGGCGACGGCTTTCTCAACCTGGCGCTGGACACCAAGGAGCAGGAGCCTTTCAGCCGTACAGGCAGCGCAACGGGCGCCCTCTATTCCGCACCCGGCGTCCCTGACAAGCGCGACCAGACCGTCGACCGCCACGGCTGGAACCCCAGTTACGGGCTGGGCCGCGAGAAAGTCACCAACGCCAGCTACAACCTGGAAGTGCCGCTGCAGGACGACCTCAGGTTCTACTCGTTCTCCACCGTCAGCTACATGGAAACCACCAAGGTCACCGGCAACTACCGCCCCAATGACATCTACTCGCTGGCTGGTGATCCAAACACTCCCTACCCAGACGGCATTCACGCCCAACGGCGCAACCGCACGATCGACTTTCAACTGGCGGGAGGCTTCAAGGGCGAAGTCGGCGGCTGGAACTACGATGCCAGCTCGACGTGGGGCGAGGACAATTCGACGCTCAACGCGGCCAACACGCTCAACCCGTCACTGGGGCCGACCAGCCCGACCTCCTTTAACCTCGCCTCGCAGATTTTCGATCAGTGGACCAACAACCTGGACTTCAACCGGGCGTTCGATATCGGCCTGAAAAACCCGCTGCAAGCGGCCTTCGGTTTCGAGCACCGCTTCGAACGCTACGAAATCGACGCAGGCGACTACAACAGCTACACCCCCGGCAATTACGTGCTGCCCAGCGGGCCTTTCGCGGGCACCACGCCGCTGCCTGGGCTGGCCTCCTACAACGGCACCAGCAAAGCTGACGCAGGCAGCATCAGCCGCAACAACATCGCCAGCTACTTCGACCTGGGCCTGGATGTGACCGACAAATGGTTCGTCGGGGTGGCCGGGCGTTACGAGCATTACACCCAGGACATCGGCAGCACCTGGAGCGGCAAGTTCTCCACACGCTATGAAATCCTGCCGGGCTTTGCCTTGCGCGGCACGGTCAACAACGGCTTCCGGGCACCGTCTTTGGCCCAGACCATTTACTCGTCATCGACCTTCACCTCAGGCGGCGTGGTCAATGGCGAGCGCCAGAGCGTTCCGGTCAAGGTTCTGCCCGTGGACACCCCGGAAGCCCAGGCGCTGGGGGCGCAAAAGCTCAAGCCGGAGAAATCCCTCAACTACAGCTTTGGCTTCACTTTCGAACCAGTGGACAACTACCGCCTGACCACCGACTTCTACCAGATCGGCATTCGTGACCGCATCGTCTCCACCAGCTTGCTGGGCGGCCCTGCGGTGTCGCAGATCCTGGCCGCCAACGGCTTGCCGCCGTCGCTTTACGCGCAGTACTACACCAACGCAGTGGACACCCGGACCCGCGGCGTCGATATCGTCAACGAGTACCGTCAGCAGTTGGATCAATATGGGCAAGTGCGCTGGAGCGCCGCGTGGAACTGGAACCAGACCAAGATCGAAAAACTGCAGGCCAACCCCTCGCAACTGGCAAGCCTGGGCCCGCAATACCAGTTGTTCGACCGCCGCCTGCAAAAAGACCTGACCGTGGCCACCCCGCAATCCAAGCTGATCCTGGCCTCGAACTGGAAGCTCGCCCCTTACAACGTGAACCTGGCCGTGACCCGCTTCGGCAGCTACGTCGAGGGCGACAACAACCCGGTCAACGACCGCAAGTTCTCGGCCAAATGGATCACCGACCTGGACGTGGCCTACGACCTGAGCAAAAACCTGACGGTGGCGCTGGGGGCCAACAACCTGTTCAACGTTTACCCGGACAAGAAAGGCATTACCGACTGGACCGGTGCCTATCAATACGGCCAGTTCTCGCCTTTCGGCTTTGGTGGCGCGTATTACTACACGCGGCTGGCTTATAACTTCTGATGGGGTAAACCTTTGTAGAAGCGCGCTTGCCCGCGATGAGGCCAGCCAGTAAATACACATTTAGCATATTAAAAATTATAAACATCAAAAAAATACATAATTAGCTTATACCCAAACGATACTTCACAAGCCTTTCTTATAGGCATAACGTCGAGTTCAGACCCGACCCCTTCTCCAGGCGGAGGCACGCAATTTCCCCCTTTCGCCTGGAGACTGTTTTGCATGACAACCCAATCCACTGCCGCCGAACGCCTGGACCTCACTGCCGATGTGCTGATCATCGGCGGCGGGCTGGCAGGTACCTGGGCGGCGGTTGCGGCGGCGCGGGAAGGTGTACGGGTGATTCTGGTGGACAAGGGCTATTGCGGCACCAGCGGTGTCACAGCCACGGCCGGCCCCGGCCATTGGTGGGTGCCGCCGCAGCCCGAGGTTCGTCAGGCCGCCATCGAGAAACGTCTGGGCACCGCTTACGGGCTGGCCGACCCCGACTGGATGGCTCGCGCCCTGGACACCACCTGGACCAGCCTGCCAAGCCTTGCGGGTTACTACGATTTCCCCACCAACGAAGCCGGTGTCACTCAGTACCGTGGCCTGCGTGGGCCGGAATACCTGCGGGGCATGCGCCGCCTGGTTGAAGACAGCGGTGTGCGCATTCTCGATCACAGCCCGGCGCTTGAATTGCTGCGCGATGAGCACGGTGTCATTTCCGGGGCGCGTGGCTGGCGTCGTCAGGCCGGTGGCGACTGGCAGGTGAAGGCCGCCGCCGTGGTGATCGCCAGCGGCGGTTGTGCCTTTCTTTCGCGCCTGCTGGGCAGCCACACCAACACCGGCGACGGCTACCTCATGGCCGCCGAGGCCGGTGCCGAGCTGTCGGGCATGGAGTTTTCCAACTACTACGGCATCGCGGCCGCAGGCACCACCATGAGCCGTTCGATGGTCTACACCTTCGGCGACTACTTCGATGACAGCGGCCGCGCCCTGGGTTTCGGGCCAGGCCCGGCGTTTACCGAAAACCTGGCCCGTGCACTGTTGAATGGTCCGGTGTACTGCCGTTTGAATCGCGTGCCGCAAGAGATCCGCCAGCAATTGCCGACCATCCAGCCGAACCTGATGCTGCCCTTCAACCGCCACGGCGTCGACCCTTACAACCAGCTCTTTGCCGTGACCCTGCACGCCGAAGGCACCATCCGCGGTGTCGGCGGTTTGCGGGTGATCGATGAGGATTGCCAGACCACCGTGCCCGGCCTGTTCGCGGCGGGTGACGCCGCCAGCCGCGAACCCATCACCGGGGCGACCTCCGGCGGTGGCGCGCAGAACTCGGCGTGGGCCTTGTCGTCCGGGCAATGGGCCGGTCGCGGCGCAGCACGGCTTGCTCGCCAAACCCACAGCTCTTCGCATGGTCCTTCACACAATCGCCTGCAAGGTTTCCAGGGCCTGGGGCTTGATCGACAACACACCTCTCAGCCAGGCGCAACTGACGCCTTGATCAAACGCATCCAGGCCGAAGTCCACCCGCTGGACAAAAACCTGTTCCGCTCGGGCGCGCAACTCGAGCGCTCGCTCCAGGCACTGGACTCCGTCTGGGATCAGGTAACCAGCAGCGCCCTGGGTGCAGACCAGAATCCGCTGCGTGCGCGTGAAGTGGTGGCCATGGCCGCAACAGCGCGCTGGTGCTACCACGCCGCCGAACAACGCCGGGAAAGCCGCGGCATGCACAAACGCAGCGACCTGCCCGAACAAGCAGCGCAATTCGATGCCCATTTACGCCTCGGCGGGCTGGACCAGGTGTGGAGTCGATTCGATCCGCTCAGCAGCGCCCAGACCCCTCAATTACAGCAAGGAGCACGGCCATGATCGAACTGATCTTTTCCGACCTGTGCAATGGCTGCGGCAAATGCGTGGAGGTCTGCCCCACCAATGCCCTGGCGCTGGGTGGCGATGCCCTGCCGCAGATACGCGACCCGTCAGCCTGCCAGACCTGTTTCATGTGTGAGCTGTATTGCAGCAACGACGCCCTGTATGTCGACCCGGACTGTGAACAACCGCGAGCCCTCGACCCCGAGGTCATTCGGGCCAGTGGCCTGCTTGGCCAGTACCGTCGAGATTCGGGCTGGGACGAATGGGCCGGTGATCCGCGCTACCCCAACCAGCACTGGCGCATGGACGGCATTTTCGCGATGGCAGGCCATGTCGGTGCCAACGTCACCCCTCTTAAATCCAGCTGAAGACTGAACACAGGAATCCCCTATGCACACCACTCGACCGCTGTTGACCCGTTTCCTGATGACAGCCCTCGCGGCTCTCGCCCTCAGCCAGCCCGTGGCACAGGCCGCCGACCTGCAACCCCTGCTGGTGGCCAACCAGCGCTCGTCGATCAAGGTGCTGCTGGAGGTGTCGGGGGAATTGAAAAACGTGCCCTACGAGATCCAGTTTTCTGAGTTCCCGGCAGCATCGCCATTGGGCGAGGCCCTGAACGCAGGGGCAGTGGATGTGGGTGGCCTGGGCGATGCGCCTTATGTATTTGCCCTCGGCGCGGGCGCCGCGTTGAAGGTGGTGAGCATCATCCACGGCGAAGGCCGCTACACCACCGCCATTCTGGTGCCCAAGGATTCACCGCTGAAAACCGTCGCCGACCTCAAGGGCAAACGCATCGTCACCGGGCGCGGCTCCATCGGGCACTTCCTGGCGATCCGGGCCTTGCGCAGTGCCGGGCTGAAAACAAGCGACGTGAACTTCATCTACCTGCTTCCCAGCGAGTCGCGAATCCTGCTGGACAGTGGCGAGGCTGACGCCTGGTCCACCTGGGATCCCTACACCACCATTTCCGTGACCCAGAACAACGCCCGCGTGTTGATCAGCGGTACTCAGTTGCTGAGCAATAACTTGTACCTGGCGGCCACCAGCAAGGCCATCGCCGCCAAGCGTGTGCAACTGGACGATTTCGTCGCCCGGGTCGAACGCGCCTACACCTGGGTCGGCACTCACCCCGAGGAATACGCCGCCGCCCAGGCCAAGGTCACCGGCCTGCCGGTGGCCGTGCATCTGGCTGCCGCGAACGCCACCAACTGGCGGCGCCTGGACATCGATGACAGCGTGATCAAAGGCCTGCAAGAGACCGCGGACATCTATCGGGAAGAAGGCATCGTCGACAAACACATCGACGTGTCCAAGGGCTTCGATGCCAGTTTCAACGCCTCGCGAGCCGCACAGAGCGTCGCGCAGAAAACCGCGCAGTAAGCGGCTCACACGACCCCATTCAGCAACTTAAGGAGCACGATCATGAGCAAGAAACGTCATTTGAAACTGGGCGCCATGGTGCACGGCGTCGGTCACGGCTGGGGCGAATGGCGCCACCCGGACGCGCAAACCGATGCCAGCGTCAACTTCGGTTTCTACAAGCGTCAGGCACAGCTGGCAGAAGCAGCGAAATTCGATTTCGTGTTCATTGCCGACAGCCTGCACATCCATGAAAAATCCAGCCCGCATTACCTCAATCGCTTCGAACCCCTGACCATTCTTTCGGCACTGGCAGCGACCACGGATAACATCGGCCTGGTGGCTACGGTCACAGTCAGTTACACCGAACCCTTCCAGGTGGCGCGGCAGTTCGCGTCCCTGGACCACATCAGCGGCGGGCGTGCCGGCTGGAACGTGGTGACGTCCTGGCTGAGCGGTACCGCTGATAACTTCGGCAAGACCGAACACCCACCGCATGCGGTGCGCTACCGCATTGCCCAGGAACACGTCGGCGTGGTCAAGGGCCTGTGGGATTCCTGGGAGGACGACGCCTTTGCCCACAACAAGCAGACGGGCGAGTTCTTCACACCCGGCAAACTCCATGCGCTGAACCACAAAGGCGAGTTCTTCTCGGTCAAGGGACCGCTGAACATCGCCCGTTCCAGACAGGGCCAGCCGGTGATCTTCCAGGCAGGCACCTCCGAAGACGGACGTAACTTCGCCGCCGAAAACGCCGACGCGATCTTTGTCGGGGCCGAGGCGTTCGACGAAGCCAAAGCCTATTACCGGGACCTGAAAAAACGCGCAACAGACTTTGGCCGCGAGGCGGAAAAACTGGCGATCCTGCCGGGCATTCGTCCGATTGTCGGGCGTGATCAGGCTGAAGTAGAAAGCCGTTATCAGCAGGCGGTAGAGCTGGTCAGCATTGAGGACGCCATTGTCGCCCTGGGTCGTCCATTCAACGACTACGACTTCACTGTCCACGAGCTGGATGCCCCCTTCCCGGAACTCGGCGACTTGGGCACCAACAGCCACAAAGGCACGTCAGACCGTATCAAGCTCCTGGCGAAGGAACAGAACCTGAGCCTGCGTGAAGTGGCGCTGTACTTCTCCAGGCCACGCCGTGAGTTCGTCGGTACGCCGGACGAAGTCGCCAACGCCATCCAGAACTGGTTCGAAGACGGCGCAGCCGATGGTTTCATCATCAATTCATTGCTGCCGGACGGCTTGCAGTATTTCACCGAGCTGGTGGTGCCGTTGCTTCAACAGCGCGGCCTGTTTCGCAGTGAATACGAGGGCTCGACACTGCGTGAGCATTTCGGCCTGCAAGTACCGGTCAACCGCAACGCGCCGAACGCAAACGCTGTCGAACGCGAACAGGAGGCACTGGCATGAGCGAGTCCCTGAACCGGCAACTGGCCGAGCTGCATGCCGAGCGCGTGGCCACTTGGGCGCCCGAGTCTTTGAAGGTCAATATCGACCAGCGCCAGCACTTGGTGGACACCGCCGACCACTCACGTTTCGTCAAGGCCGGTGACCATATCGAAGGCTTTGAGCTGCTCAAAGTCGAGGGTGGCACCCTGTCCCGGGACGAACTGCTGGCCAATGGTCCAGCGGTGCTGATTTTCTTCCGTTTTGCCGGCTGCCCGGCCTGCAACATCGCCCTGCCCTACTACGAGCGTCGGCTGTTCCCCGGCCTGCAATTGCTGGGTGTACCGCTGGTGGCTGTCAGCCCGCAAGTACCGGAGAAACTGATCGACATTAAACAGCGCCACAACCTGGAGCTGCAGGTCGCCAGCGACAAGGACAACACCCTCGGACGGCGCCTGGGCATCCTCTACAGCTTCGACGAAGCTTCGCGCAAAGCCTCCCTGAGCAAGGGTAAGGGCATTGGCGAAACCACCGGCACCGGAACCTGGGAACTGCCGCAACCAACCGTGGTGATCCTCGACGAAAGCGGCGATGTCGCATTCGCTGATGTCAGCCCGGACTGGCTGGTGCGCACCGAGGCAGATCCGGTTCTGGCGGTGGTCAAAGCGCTGGTGGCCAAGCGCGCATTACCCGTGGCTATTTAAGGACGTTCCATTCATGACGACAAAGCATTCTCACGGACTGTTCACCCGCCGCTCCTTTCTCACCACCGGCTCCATGGCGCTGGGTGCGCTGGGGCTCGGGCTGGGCGTTGCGCCCAGACTGTTCGCCAAGAGCAACTCGTTGTCCGACCTGACACTGGAAGTCGCTACCTACAAGGGCGGGGATTCCTATTTCAACGACGATGCGAAAACTGATCAGCGCCCCTACAAGGTCAAGTACGCCGAGTTTCCGGGTGGCAACGTGATCGTCGAAGCCCTGGCGTCGGGTAGCCTGGACATCGGCTCCATGAGCGAGATTCCACCGATCTTCTCCATCCAGAGCCATCGTGAACCGAAGCTGATCGCGGTGCTGCAAGGGGACGTCAACAATCAGGTGTTCCTGATTCCCAAAGAGTCGAAAATCGAATCCGTCGGCCAACTGCGGGGCAAGCGTGTCGGCTATGTGCGCGCGACCACGTCCCACTATTTTCTGATCAAGGCCCTCAAGGAACAGGGCCTGACCATGGCCGACATCACGCCCATCGCCCTGACGCCACAGGATGGTTTCACCGCCTTCCAGAGCGGGCAGCTGGACGCCTGGGTGATCTACGGTGTGTTCATCCAGCTGGCGAAATTCCGCAGCGGCGCCCGGGTGTTGAAAACCGCGCTGGGCTATCTCTCCGGCAACTATCTGATGGCCGCACGCCCGGAAGTGCTGCAAGACCCATTGCGTCGCCAGGCGATTCAGGATTACCTGCACCGTCAGAATCAGACGCTGCAATGGATCAACGATAACCCCGAGCAATGGGCCGCGAAATCCGCGCGCCTGCTGGGGGTCGACGAAGCGGTATTCATCGATATGGCCAACAGCCGCAGCCAGCCGTGGCGCACGCTGGAGGTCAACGATGAAGCCATCGCCTCGCAACAGGAAGTCGCCGACGTGTTTTTTGAAGCCGGTGTCTTGAGTGAGCGGATCGATGTCAGCCCTTTGTGGGACCGGCAATTCAAACTTCTACCTGCGCTCAGCCAGGGCTGAACGCTTTAATCAGGGTCTCTTACAAAGGACAACCCGATGAGCCTTTCCAATCTGCGGCCCGCCGCTGTAAGACAACACGAAACGCTCGCCGAATCGCCGGAGCAGTTTCAGGCACGCCTGGCACAACTGAGCGCGGCGCTGGCAGAAACCGCCGAACGCTACGATGACAGCGGTGCCTTCCCCCATGAGAATTTCCGGCTGTTGCACGAACAGGGTCTGGTTGCCCTGACGGTGCCGGCCAACCTGGGTGGTGGCGGTGCAAGCCTGCCCCAGGCCCTTGACGTGATTAGCGCCGTGGCCAGGGGTGAACCTTCCACGGCGCTGGTGCTGGTCATGCAGTACATCCAGCACGCGCGCCTGCAAGAGAGCAAAAGCTGGCCCGAACATTTGCGTTTGCGGGTCGCGGACGAGGCGGTGCGCGACGGCGCGCTGATCAACGCATTGCGCGTCGAACCCGACCTGGGCACCCCTGCCCGTGGCGGCCTGCCTGCGACCATTGCCCGGCGAACCGCCGAGGGTTGGCGCATCAGTGGCAGCAAGATCTACTCCACCGGCAGCCACGGCCTGACCTGGTTCAACGTCTGGGCGCGCAGTGATGATGACGATCCGCTGGTGGGCGGCTGGCTGGTGCACAAGGACACGCCGGGGATCCGCATCGTCGAAGACTGGGATCACCTGGGCATGCGCGCCACCTGCAGCCATGAAGTGATTTTCGAAGACGTGCTGGTGCCGCTGGAGCATGCCGTCAGCGTCAACCCCTGGAGTTCGCCCAACGCGGAACTCGACCCTGCGGGTTTTCTGTGGATGTCGGTGCTCTTGTCAGCGGTGTACGACGGTATCGCCCACTCCGCCCGGGACTGGTTGGTGGGGTGGCTGGAGCAACGCAAGCCGTCCAACCTTGGCGCTGCACTCTCGACCCTGCCGCGCTTTCAGGAGACCGTGGGCCATATCGATACGCTGCTGTTTGCCAACCGCACGCTGCTCGACTCGGCCGCCCAGGGCCACACCCCGGCGGCGCATGCGGCGCAGATCAAATACCTGGTGACCGGCAACGCGATACGCGCCGTAGAACTGGCCATCGAAGCGGCCGGCAACCCCGGCCTGTCGCGCAAGAACCCGTTGCAGCGCCACTACCGCAACGTGCTCTGTGGCCGCGTTCATACGCCGCAGAATGATGCAGTGCTGCAGGGTGTGGGCAAGGCGGTATTTGCAAGGCGCAAGAGCGCGGGCATCTGATCCATCGATTCGCACATGAATTCGCCCCAAAGGGACTGCACAAATCCTGTGGGAGCGAATTCATTCGCGAGAGGGCAGCACATCCAACATCACTAGTACCTGATGTACCGAATCGCGAATGAATTCGCTCCCACAAAAAAACGACTTGTTGCTCCTAGTACCCCCGCTCGAAATCAACCAGATCCGTCAGGGTTTCATTCTTGTGGAACCGCAGCAGGTTATTCACGAACTGATCGATGATGGCGCCCCACAGGCTTGGCGACACCGGTGAGACGTGGGGGGAAAGCCGGACCTTGGGGTGGTGGTAGAACGGATGGTCTGCCGGGGCCGGTTCGATCTGGCTGACGTCCAGAGTTGCGCGGCTCAGTTGTCCGGCGTCCAGCGCCTGGATCAGGTCCTGCTCATCCACCAGGCTGCCCCGTGCGATGTTGATCAGGTGCAAACCCGGCTTGGCATGGGCGAGCAACTCCTTGTCCACCAGGTGGCGCGTCTCGGCCGTTGCAGGCGCGGCCAGCACCACATGGTCCGCCTGGGCAAACAGGCTTTGCAGGCTCTCGGCACGCTCCACACCCGGTACATCGAACGGCTTGCCGGAATGGTTGAGCGCAATCACTTTCAAGCCCAGCGCCAGCGCACGACTGGCCAGGGCACTGCCAATGGCACCAAAGCCGACGATGCCCAGTACGCTGCCGCTGAGCAGTTGCAAGGACACGCGCTGGGGCTGCCATTGCTCTGGCTCGTTGATCCAGACTTCCGGGAAACGCTTGGCGCTGGCCAGCACGGCCGCCAGGGCAAACTCTGCCACCGCCACGGAGGCAGTGCCGCGGGCTGACGTGACTTTTGGCGCCTCGAAAATCCACGCCGGGTACGGGTCGATACCTGATGAGCTGAGATGCACCCATTGCAGATTGAAAGGCCAGCCCGCAGGGCGTACAGGTTGATGGCCGGAACCCGGCTTGATCAGCGGACGCGCCAACAGAATCGTCGCCTCGGCAGGGATCGATTCGGGCACGCTGTGGCCGATGGGCACGATGGTGAATTCAGGGAGTCGCTGGCGCAGGACTGCGTTCAGTTCTTCGTCATACTGGCTGGCAATTACGGTGTGGCTCATGGGTTGGCTTCCTGCTCAAGACGGGATGAGCACGATCCTAGCAACCCCAGCAAAATGCTTAAAATGAATTAAAAATCTAAGCTAATATGCGAAAAAATTATCTATAAAGCTTCGCGAGCAAGCTCGCTCCCACAGGGGTCTGCAAACATCCTGCGGGAGCGAGCTTGCTCTCGAATGAGGTCGACTCGACCGCTTACGGCGCCGGGTTAGGCTGGCGCACGTGGATCGCTTCGATGCCGTTCAACAGCTCTTCGGACAGCACCAGATCAGCGCTCGCCAGGTTGCTTTCAAACTGCTCAAGAGTCGTTGCGCCAATGATGTTACTGGTCACGAACGGACGGCTTGTGACGTAAGCCAACGCCACCTGCGCCGGGTCCAGGCCGTGTTCACGAGCCAGTGCCACGTACTGCTCGGTGGCACTCACGGCCTGTGGGTTGTTGTAGCGCTGGAAACGATCGAAGAGGGTCAGGCGGCCCGTAGCGGGGCGTGCGCCGTCCAGGTATTTGCCCGCCAGAACGCCGAAGGCCAGAGGCGAATAGGCCAGCAGACCGACCTGTTCGCGAATGGCGATTTCTGCCAGACCAACCTCGAAGGTACGGTTGAGCAGGTTGTACGGGTTCTGGATCGACACCGCACGCGGCAAGCCCAGAGTCTCGGACAGGTGCACGAAGCGTTGCGTGCCCCATGGCGTTTCGTTGGACAGGCCAAAGGTGCGAATCTTGCCGGCCTTCACCAGATCGTCCAGCACGGCCAGGGTTTCTTCGATTTCCACCGCAACGTCATCCGCGTCGTGCTGGTAGCCGAGCTTGCCGAAAAAGTTGGTCTTGCGATCCGGCCAGTGCAGTTGGTACAGGTCCAGATAATCGGTGTTCAGGCGCTTGAGGCTGGCCTCCAGCGCAACGGTGATGTTGGCGCGGTTCAGACGCGGGTTGCCGTCGCGAATATGCTCCATGCGGCCTGGGCCGACTACTTTACTGGCCAGCACCCAATTCTGACGATCACCGTGCTTCTTGAAGTACTCGCCGATGATGCTTTCAGTCTTGGTGTAGGTTTCTGCACGCGGTGGCACGGGGTACATTTCGGCGGTGTCGATAAAGTTGACCCCGCTCTTCTTGGCCAACTGAATCTGCGCGAACGCTTCTTCCTGAGTATTCTGCTCACCCCAGGTCATGGTGCCCAGAGAGATGGCGCTGACGTTGATATCGGTTTTGCCCAGTGGTCGAAACTGCATCGATGACTCCGTCCTTCTTCAGATAAAAAAAGCGCCCTTGTCCGGGCGCCTTAACCAGCTTTGATTAAATGCGATGCCTATCAAGCGCTAACCGGCGTCAACCCTGCAAGTTTTTTTGCGGCTTTGGCAGCCTGGGCGCTGTGACGATTGACCGGCACCGGCAACCCCAGATGGCCACGCAACGTGTCATGGCTGTACTCGCTGCGGAACAGGCCACGCTCGCGCAGGATCGGCAACACCTGGTCGGCGAACACCGCAAACTCGCTGGGCGCAGTCAGGCGAATATTGAAACCGTCCACCGCGCCTTCCACGAACCAGCGCTCGATTTCATTGGCCACGGTCAGTGGCGAACCCACGAAATTCGAATAGCGTGTGGCAAAGCGCAAGGCGGCCTCGCGCAAGGTCAGGCCCTGTTCGCGGGCGGTGTTCTTGATGTGTTCGGCATGGCCGCGATAGCCGTTGCTGCCCAGGTCGCCCAACTCCGGGAAGGGCTCGTCCAGCGGGTACTGGCTGAAGTCGTGGTAGTTGAAAGGCCGCCCCAGTTGCACCAGTGCCTTGGCCAGATCCAGTTCGCCGAACAGCTCACGTTCAATCTCCCGCGCCTGCTCATCGGTGTCGGCAATGATCGGCGTGATGCCCGGCAAAATCGTCACGTGATCAGGGTTACGCCCCGCCGCTGCAGCGCGTTTCTTGACGTCCTGGTAATAGGCCTTGGCGTCTTCGAAATTGTCCACGCCGGCAAAAATGCCCTCGGCAAAATTCGCTGCCAGATCACGCCCGGATTCGGATATCCCGGCCTGGAAAATCACCGGCTGGCCTTGCTGCGAACGCGCGATGTTCAGCGGCCCGGTAACGGAAAAAAACTCGCCCCGGTGGTCCAGCCGATGCTGGCGCGTGGTGTCGAGAAAGGTGCGGCTTTGCTTGTCCCTGGGGAAGGCATCGTCTTCGTAGCTGTCCCACAACCCCTGCACCACCTCCAGGTGCTCACGGGCCCTGCGATAGCGATCGCCGTGCTCAATGTGCTCCTCGCGACCGAAGTTGCCTGCCGCGCCCTCAAGGCCGGTGGTCACGACGTTCCAGCCAGCGCGCCCCTTGCTGATCAGGTCCAGCGAGGCGAATTGGCGGGCGACGTTGAAGGGCTCGGTGTAGGAAGTGGTCAAGGTCGCCACCAGCCCGATCTTCGACGTCGCACCCGCCACCGCCGCCAGCAAGGTCAGAGGCTCCAGGCGGTTGAGGTAATGGGGGGCCGAGTCCGGTGTGATGTAGGGGCTGTCGACGATGAACACCAGGTCGAACTTGGCCGCTTCGGCTTGCTGCGCCTGCTGGCGATACCAGTCGATGTCGACACTGGCATCCCCCGGTATTTCCGGGTGCAGCCATTCATTCTGCGTGGTACCGGTGCCGGTGAGAATGGCGCCGAATTTGAGTTGCCGCTGCTTTGCCATATCGTCCTTCCCCCAAAAAATTCACAGCCCTGTGGCCGTCGAGAGGTTGACCATAAGCGTCGAAAGCGCCGTTGTGAAATGCTTTCGGGATCTATCCTAATATGATTTTTTATTATCAAATAAATCGTTAAGATTCTTTCAAGGCATAATGTATCACCCCCTCTGGGAAGGATTCCGGGGAAGCGAGCCTGCTCACTCCCATGATTTCTCCTACCTCCATGAATTAACTGATCGACATTAACGCCAAACCTGGATCCCCATTCACACCACCAACTGTTCTACGCCCAACAGTTCTTCTACAGTCCAACACTCAACCCAACACTTTATTACCCCATCCCTACCCTGGACGCCGCCAACTGCGTGAGCAGAGTTGCTGGCATGCTAACTGCTTACTGTCGTTTCAGAGCCAGACTATTCCAATAGATGCTCCTCTATCACATGGGACTCTCAGGGGAATGTAATGAAGTCGACAGTCTTGGCTACTCAATTGTTTAAACCTGCGTCGCACTATAAATCACTGTCATTGGCGATCGGCCTGGGACTCGTGACATTATTAGGCCATGATTATGTCTATGCGGCCGACGATGTTCCGGTTACTGCATCTGTGCAGACGCCCAGCCTTTCAACGGTAGAGGTCACAGGCCATGCCGTTACTGATGCAGAGGCGGACCGGGCGCGCTTGAACAAGGTTGCGGGTGCAACCAGCGTGGTGGACAACAAGGAAGTTGCCAAGGGCCGTACGGCCACGGCCGAGGACGTACTGGCTTATCAACCCGGCGTCTATGCCCAGGCCACCAGTGGCCAGAGTGCGGCGAAAGTGTCGATTCGAGGTTCGGGCCTCAACAGTTTCTACGGCGGCTATGCCCTGGGCATCAAATACCTGTACGACGGCATCCCCATCACCGGCCCGGGCGGCACCCAGGAGGACTTGCTGGACATGGCCGCCGTGGACCACACCGAAGTGCTGTCCGGTGCCAACGCATTTGAATACAGTGCGTTGACCCTCGGCGGCGCCATCAATATGGTGACCAACAACGGTTATACAAACCCGGGTAGCAGCGTTCGTGTTGAAGGCGGAAGTTTTGGTTATAAAAAGGAACAACTAAGTACCGGCGGCGTTGTTGGCGACAGTGATTACTATGTGTCTGTTCTGCATAACGAACGACAAGGTTATCAGGACGACTCTGCCAACCATGGCAGTGATGTCGTCGCCAACTTCGGGCATATCTTCAACCCGAAACTTCAAACCCGCTTTATCATCAGGTATCGCGATGAAGCGAACACAAACGCCAGTACGCTGACCAAGGAACAGATCAAACATGACCCCACCGCCAACAATTATCGCTGGGTGAGGGAAAAGCCGGGCACTACCTTCCTGGGCAACATCACCACCTACACCTTCGATGACGATTCGAAACTCGAACTGTCGCTGGGCTTCCACCATTACAAGCTGACCGACGGCCTTCATTACTACGCCAACCCCGGGGTCTGGGACTCCACAGACCTGTCCACCTCACTGCGCTACCTGCGCAAAGGGGATACCCTCTTCGGCCTGCCAAGCGACACTACCTTGAGTTTCAGCAGCACAGTCCTGATGCCGGGTGATGTGAAGGTACGTGACCCGAACACCTGGGCTGAGGTTGAACGGGTCAAATTCACCGGTTCCCGAGACACGGTGTTCTCCTTGGGCAACGAGTTGCAGCTCAATGACCGCACCTGGCTGTCCACCGGGCTGTCGCTGGCCAACACTGTGCGTGATGTAAGGGTGACTGATGCTATCAACCCGAACACCAGCCCCTTCCCCAGCGCGGTTCACTATGACGACTGGAACACTGCGCCGCGCATCGGCCTGCGTTACGCAATCACACCGGACATCCAGGTGTTCAGCAACCTGAGCCGCTCCATTGATCCGCCGGTGACCTGGTACTACTCGTCAGGCCCGGTCAGCAACCCGTATGTGCAGCCGCTGCATGCGCAAAAAGCCAACACGTTCGAAGTGGGCGTACGTGGCAGTCAGGGTATTTTCGAAGGCAGCCTGACGGCTTATCGCTCCTGGGTGCAGGGCGAGCTGTTGTCAGCCGTGATCGCCAATGCCACGGCCACCTCAAATGAAATCGTGTCCAACACCAATGCCTCGCCCACCATTCACCAGGGCATCGAATTTGGGTTGAGCACCAAACTGTGGGAAGGCACCGACGGCAGCACAATCAAATGGCGTCAGGCCTACACCGTCAACGATTTCTACTTCCGCAATGACAGTACGTTCGGGGACAACCAGTTGCCCGGCCTGCCGCGCCAGGTCTACCAGGCCGCGTTGCAGTACCAGAACCCCAACGGCTTCTACGGCGACGTGAACATGAACCACGCCTCCAGCTATTACGTGGACTTCGCCAACACCTTGAAGGCGCCTGAATACACGATTTTTGGCGCGAAGATCGGTTACGAAACGCCGAGCAAACGCTGGAACGTCTTCCTGGATGCGAAAAACCTAACCAATAAGCACTACGTGACGGCAGCCAAGAACTCCTACGACCTCAAGGGCGTGGATTCGGCCAACTTCTATGTGGGTGATGGCATAGGCTTCACCACGGGCGTGCAATACAACTTCTGACCGGTCAATGGATAAGCAAATGAGCCTGAAGAAACTTCACGTCAACCTCTTCGAGATGAATTGCGTGAGCCACATCACCCATGGTTTGTGGGTGCACCCCGATAACCATCGTCATCGTTTCAATGACCTTGAATATTGGATCGAGCTCGCGCAATTGCTGGAAAGTGGCGGATTCGATGCGGTGTTTCTGGCCGACGTGACGGGGACTTATGACGTGTTCCGGGGCGGCCCGGAAACCGCCCTGCGCGAAGGTATGCAGATCCCCAGCAACGATCCGTTGATGGTGATTCCGGCGATGGCTGCCGTGACTCGCCACTTGGGGTTTGGCGTGACCTTCTCGACCACTTATGAGCCGCCCTTTGCCTTCGCCAGGCGCATGAGCACCCTGGATCACCTGACCAAAGGCCGGGTGGGCTGGAACATCGTGACCTCGTACCTGCCCAACGCCGCACGCAACTTCGGCCACACCGACGAAGTGCAACACGACCGGCGCTACGAGATCGCGGATGAGTACCTGGACGTGCTCTATAAACTGTGGGAAGGCTCGTGGGATGACGACGCGGTGATCCAGGACCGTGAACAACGGGTGTACACCGACCCGAGCAAGGTCCGCTATATCAACCACGTGGGCGAGCATTTCAAGGTGGCCGGGCCACACCTGTGTCAGCCGTCGCGACAGCGTACGCCGGTGCTGTTCCAGGCCACTGGATCACCCGCAGGGACCGAGTTCGCCGGACGGCACGCGGAGGTGGTCTTCACCGGCGGCAAAACCCACGACACCGTGCGCCGTAACATCGCCACCATGCGAGCCAAGGCCGTGGAGCACGGACGAGAGGCCAACAGCATCAAGTTCGTGGTGATGGCGTCGATCATCGTCGCCACGTCCGAGGAAGAAGTGGCCCGCAAGGTGGAGAGCTACACCCGGTTACTCAGCGTCGAAGGCTCCATGGCGCACTTTCAAATGCCCATCGACCTGCAGGCTTTCCCCCGGGACGAACTGATCGCCCAGGTGATCGAACGCGAACAACTGCCCTCATTGACCCGCGGTTATTTCCCACCCGGGGAAACCGTAGGCCAGGCGCTGGATCGGATCGGTCGTCTGAATCAGGATTTCTTCTTCGTCGCGGGCACACCGGAGGTGGTCGCCGACGAGATCGAAAAGTGGCTGGATGAAGACGGCATCGACGGTATCAATCTGCGTCAGTTCCTGTCATTTGAAACCGCTCGGGACTTCATCGAGCTGGTGGTGCCGGAGTTGCGCAAGCGCGGTCGTTACCGGGAAGCCTACGTACCCGGCGAAACCCTGCGTGAACGCTTGTTCAGCGACGGCGGCCCGCGCCTGCCCGACAACCACTTCGCAACGCGCTACCGAAACCCGGACGCGCTGCTGGAGCCCGCGGTGCCGTTGCGTTTTGAAAGCTGAAGGACTGGCTAATCAACCTGTGAGGGACCCTATGTCTGGGGTCACTCTGTGGGAGCTTCAAGTTATTCCGGTGCCTACCCAAAAAACGCACAAACAAAAACGCCGCTCAATGAGCGGCGTTTTTGTGAATATGGAGCGGGAAACGAGACTCGAACTCGCGACCCCGACCTTGGCAAGGTCGTGCTCTACCAACTGAGCTATTCCCGCAAATGGCGTCCCCTAGGGGACTCGAACCCCTGTTACCGCCGTGAAAGGGCGGTGTCCTAGGCCACTAGACGAAGGGGACACGCTACTGAAACACATGGTGTGTATTTCAGTGCCCAGACCCTAGCCCGTAGACTTGGTCCTGGTTTCACTCAATGCCACCCGAAGGCAACACTGCTTAAATATGGAGCGGGAAACGAGACTCGAACTCGCGACCCCGACCTTGGCAAGGTCGTGCTCTACCAACTGAGCTATTCCCGCAATGGCGTCCCCTAGGGGACTCGAACCCCTGTTACCGCCGTGAAAGGGCGGTGTCCTAGGCCACTAGACGAAGGGGACACACGTACAACATTCACTACTTATTTGCGTTTCGCTGTGTGCTTTACGCTGTAAGTGGCGCGCATTCTATGGATGGTTTGAAGGGTCGTCAACCCCCATCTGAAAATTTATTTAAATCAATGACTTCCCCTCCTCCCCTACAAAGGAAGGGTGTCAAGAAACCGTCTTTGAGCTGCGTCATTTCTTTGTAAGACCGACCAGCTACATCTATGCGCAATAGTGCTTAGCCACTACACTCGCTCGCACACTACTTGTACGAGGCTTTCACGGTGACACCACTTTTGATCACTCTGATGGTAGTAGCCGTCATCGCAATCCTGATCGCTATCGGCTACCTGAACCATGTGGCGGAAAAAAACAAGCTGGAGAGGGCTCGCACTCGTATCGAACTCAACGACAGACTGCGTCGTTGCGGCGAGATCACTGAAACCTTCCCCGGCCAGTTGATGACGCCAGCACTCAAGCTGCTGATGGTTCGCCTCGAACTGAACGTGGTCAAGCGCATGCTGGCGCTGGACAAGGGCGACGCCAACCTGAAGGCGCGTATAGAAGAGCTGGAAGCCCTGGTGGCACAAGGGGAAGCGATCAAGGTTAACAACCCGCTGAACCCGATCCAGACCGAAGCCAAGGCCAAGGACGTTCGCTTCCTGCTCGAAGCGCTGCATGGTCAGGTAACCCGTGCCGCCCACGACGGTTTCCTGCAGACCAACGAGGCCAAGCACTGGATTCGCGAAATCCGCAATATCCTGGTGCTGCTGCATATCGAGTTCTTCAATAACCTGGGCCAGCACGCACTGGCGCAGGAACAACCAGGGCAAGCGCGACTGGCATTCGAACGGGGCGTGCAGTACCTGCGCAACCAGGCTGAGCCGGCTATCTATCAGGCGCAGCTCAATGCGATGGAAAAACAGCTGGCCCGCGCCAACTCCATGGTCCTGACCAACATCGCGCCGACCGAAGACGACAACAATGAACTGGTCGAGGGCCTGAAAGTGGTCGACGCCGATTCGGAATGGAAGAAGAAGGTCATTTACGATTGATGGGCACAACCCGCCAGTAAACATGTGGGAGCGAATTCATTCGCGAGGCGTCAGTACATTCACTAAGCGGTGTCTGACACGCCGCATCGCGAATGAATTCGTTCCCACAGATTGCAATGGACGCTACAAGATTCAGCAATCAGTCGATTGCAGGAAGATCGCCGCCAACTGCTCTATCCCCTCCTGATCCGCCTCGCTGAAACGCCCCAGACTCGGACTGTCCAGGTCCAGCACGCCAATCAGGCGTCCTTCCTTGATCAATGGAATCACCAATTCGCTGTTCGACGCGCTGTCGCAGGCAATGTGCCCGGCGAAGGCATGCACGTCTTCCACACGTTGGGTTTCCCGGGTTTTGGCCGCCGTGCCGCAGACACCACGACCGAACGGGATGCGCACGCAGGCAATCTGGCCCTGGAACGGCCCCAGCACCAGTTCTTCGTCACGGTTGAGGTAGAAGCCCGCCCAGTTCAGGTCATCCAGCTGGCTGAACAGAAACGCAGAAAACTGTGCCGCGTTGGCGATGAAGTCGCGCTCGTCCGCCAGCAGCGATTGCAGCTGGGCGGTCAGCAGGCCGTACCCGTCAAGGCCGGCACCGGTAGCATTAAGGTCGATCACGGTTGCTGCTCCAGCAATTTGAGGCCCACCCAGTAGCGGGCGAACTGGTAGGCACAGCGGCCGTTACGGTTACCGCGCCCGGTTGCCCAGCGGATCGCAAGCTTGTCCAGCTCTTCGTCACGCTGCCATGTCAGCTTGGCGGCACGGCCCAACTCGGTGATCCAGTGCTCGACCACATTCAGGTAGTGATCCTGGGTGAAGGGATAGAAGGACAACCACAGCCCGAAACGGTCCGACAGCGCGATCTTGTCCTCAACCGCTTCGCTGGGGTGCAACTCACCGTCGACGTGCTTCCAGTTGGCGTTGTCGCTCTCTTTTTCCGGCACCAGATGGCGGCGGTTGGAGGTGGCATACAGCAATACGTTATCCGGTGCCTGCTCAAGGGAGCCGTCCAGCACGCTTTTAAGCACGCGATAGTCGCCCTCGCCCGACTCAAAGGACAGGTCATCACAAAACAATACGAACCGTTGCGGCAGTTTCTGCAGTTGCTCCACAACCCGTGGCAGGTCACCCAGGTGGTCGCGCTCGATTTCGATCAGGCGCAACCCCGACTTGGCGTATTCGGCCAGCAGCGCCCGGATCAACGAAGATTTACCGGTGCCACGCGAGCCCCAGAGCAAGGCGTGGTTGGCAGGCAGGCCGTCGATGAACTGGCGTGTGTTGCGGCCCAACTGATCGCGCTGCAGGTCGACGCCGATCAGGTCGGACAAACGCATGTCCAGGCTCACGTCCAGGGGCAGCAAGTAACCGCTGCGGCCCTCACGAACCCAGCGTGCGGCCAGCGCTTGCGTCCAGTCGACGTCCTGACGGATCGCAGGCAGCAGCGGCTCCAGACGAGCAAGCACTGCATCGGCGCGTTCGATAAATGCATTCAACCGAGAATCCACGATGTCTCCTTGATTTACTGATTAAGGCAGGGCCTGATCGGCTATGCTTGCCGGGCGTAGGACACGAGAAGTGCAGTGCCCATGGAAATAGCGTTCACCCAACGACTGTCGTTCAAACAGGCGCGACTCACGGTTCTGGTGGGGTTCGTCCTTGGAACGCTGCTAAGTCTTTTTCAAATCGCCCTCGATTATGCCAGCGAAGATGCATCCATCAATCGTGAAATTCTGTCGCTGCTGGAAATCAGCCATAACCCGGCATCGCGCATCGCCTACAACATCGACGCGGAACTGGCCCAGGAACTGACCATGGGCCTGTTGCACTCGCCCGCCGTGGTGGGTGCAAAGCTGGTCGATAACAATAATATGGTGCTGTCCAGCGTCAGCCGCCCCATGAGCCAGAGCCGCTATCGGGTCATCAGCGATTTTCTGTTCGGTGCCAGCCGGCAGTTCGACAACGTCCTGCACCTGGACCATATGCCCAACGAGCCCATCGGCACGCTGCACCTGGAGGTTGATACGTTCGCCTTTGGCAGCCACTTCCTGCAGCGGGCCGAAATCACCCTGCTCAATGGATTCGTGCGCAGCCTGGCGTTGACGGGCATTCTGCTGACGCTGTTCTACATCACGCTGACCAAGCCGCTGGTCAAGGTCATTCGTGCGGTGAGCAGCAGCGACCCACGCAGCCCGACGCAACAGCGACTGCCCTACCCGCCGGGCCATGAGCACGATGAAATCGGCGTAATGGTGAAGGTCGCCAATCAGCAGTTCGAAAGCGTTGCCAGCGAGTTTTCGCGACGACGTGACGCCGAAAATCGCCTGACCGACCACCTCAACGAGCTGGAAGACATCGTTGAAGCACGCACCCTGGAACTCAAAGCCAGCAACACTCGCCTGAGCCAGTCCAACGAGGAACTGCAGATCGCCCGCAGCACGGCCCTGGACATGGCCCACGCTCGCTCGGCGTTTCTGGCCAACATGAGCCACGAAATCCGCACACCGCTCAACGGCCTGCTGGGGATGCTGGCGCTGTCGCTGGACGGCCCGCTGAATGTCGAACAACGCCAGCAGCTGTCGATTGCCCATGACTCCGGCAAGGTTCTGGTGGAACTGCTCAATGACATTCTCGACCTGTCGAAATTCGACGCTGGCCAACTGGAGCTTGAGCGCATCCCGTTCGATCTGGGCGTGCTGATCGAAGACACCGCTAACCTGCTGTCGCAAAACGCCGCCGCCAGCGTCGAGCTGACCTGCCTGATCGCCCCGGACTTCCCGGCAATGGTGCTGGGCGATCCGACGCGGGTCCGGCAGATCGTCAGCAACCTGCTTTCCAACGCGTTGAAATTCACCCGCCAGGGCCGCGTCGATGTGCGCCTTAGCCTGCACAAGGCAGGTCTGGAGCAGCCCCACGTTCGCATCGAAGTCTGTGACACCGGCATCGGCATCGCCATGGATGCCCAGGCCAGAATCTTCCAGCCCTTCACCCAGGCCGAAGCAGCAATCACACGGCAGTTCGGCGGCACAGGGCTGGGGTTGGCGTTGACCCACAACCTGTGCGAAGCCATGAACGGCCGGTTGACCATCGACTCGCAGATTGGCCTTGGCAGCCGATTCTGCGCGGAACTGCCCCTGGGCATTCATCAGAAACACCAGCCGCCACCCCGCCTGAACGGGCGCGTGGTGGTGATCAGCGCCGCGGACAGCGGCCTGGTGGAAATGCTCGGCAACCTGCTGCCCGGTTGGGGGATAGATGTTCAGCGCTATGGCGTGGATAACAACGTTGGCAGCCTGGACCCCGACCTGTTTATTACAGACCGCCCTGAATGTCTGTTTGGCCTGCGACCTTCAACCCGCGCGCCCATCCTGCTGGTCACGGCCTACGGCAATTTCATGCCCAGCGAACAAGTCACCGCGCTGGCCCCGTTGCAGCAACAGGCCCGTCCGCTGGCCCGCAACGCCCTGTACCAGACCTTGCGCCGAAACTTGCAGCGAGAAGGCGATACGGGTGACGACCCATCCTCTGCACAACAGCAACAGAGCCGACGCGCACGCGTCCTGCTGGTGGAAGACAACCCGGTCAATCAGCTCGTCGCCAAAGGCATGCTGAGCAAGCTCGGGTGTGAGGTGATTATCAGCGGTCACGGCGGCGAGGCATTGGAGCAACTGGGCCAAAGCACCTTTGACCTCGTCCTGATGGACTGCAACATGCCAGTGATGGACGGCTACGAAGCCAGTCGCCAGATTCGTAGCGCCGGGCACTGGCCGACACTGCCCATCATCGCCCTGACGGCCAACGCCATGCCTGAAGAACGCGAGCGCTGCCGAAAAGCCGGCATGAGCGACTACCTGGCCAAGCCTTTCCGCCGCGAAGAGCTGATCAGCCTGCTGGACCAGTGGGTGCCAGGCTGACGCTTTCGCGAGCAAACTTGAGTTGTGGTTTTGAGTCCGACCCAAAATCTGCGGCGGGCACAAAACCTGTGGGAGCGAATTCATTCGCGAAGCGGACTATCGGCCACCGCAGATGTTGAATGTGCCGGCCTCTCGCGAATGAATTCGCTCCCACAGGTTGCCGCCAAACATAGAATCTCCCACAGGTGATGCATCCCGGGGCGACAGAAGTCAGCTCAGCAGCGCTTCAATTTCGCCCGTCAACTCTTCGGGCTTGGTCAGGGGCGCGAAGCGCTTGACCAGCTTGCCGTCCTTGCTGATCAGGAATTTTGTGAAATTCCATTTGATCCGCTCAGAGCCCAGCAGGCCCGGCGCCTGTTTTTTCAGCTGGACGAACAACGGATGCGCCTCGCTGCCATTGACATCGATCTTCTTGAACAGCGGGAAGCTCACACCGAAGTTCAGTTCGCAGAACTCACTGATGGCGCCTTCATTACCCGGTTCCTGCTTGCCGAACTGGTTGCACGGGAAGCCCAGCACCACCAGCCCCTGGTCCTTGTAGTCCTGCCAGAGTTTTTCCAGGCCTTTGTACTGCGGGGTAAAACCGCATTTGCTGGCGGTGTTGACCACCAGAACGGCCTTGCCAGCGTAATCCGCCAGTGTCTTCTGCTCGCCTTTGATGGTCGTGCAGGGAATAGTCAGCAGGTTATCGCTCATGGCGTGCTCTCAAGGGTCAGGGGCAAAAGTTAGGAACTGGCATGAAAGTTAGCGCGCAATTGACTGGTGTGCACGCCGATTCCCGGTGTTGATGTCGCTTCATAAGCCCGTAAAACAGCGCTTACTAACGTGCAACCAGATCCAGGCATACCGAGTTGATGCAGTAACGCAGGCCTGTCGGCGCTGGACCATCGGGGAACACGTGCCCCAGATGCGCGTCGCATTTGGCACAGACCACTTCGGTACGAATCATGCCGTGGCTCACATCACGGACTTCCACTACCGCACTGCCTTCAATGGGCGCATAAAAGCTGGGCCAGCCGCAGCCGGAATCAAACTTGGTGCTGGAGTCGAACAGCGCTTCATCACAGCACACGCAATGATAGACGCCATCGGTCTTGGTGCTGTTGTACTTGCCGGAAAACGGCCGTTCGGTGGCTTTGAGGCGACAGACGTTGTACTGCTCTGGATCAAGCATCGCCTTCCATTCTTCAAGGGATTTATCCAACTTCTCCACAGGTACACCTCCATAACTTAAAAAGGCCGATCTGTGTCTTTTCCACGGATCGGGTGGCACGTATGATTGCGCCTCGTTAGACGCCAGTCTGTCACCCGCGTTTCGCGCATACAAACCCATTTTCATGGCGTTATGCTCAGCGCCCCGCGTCGTATGAAAGCAGCGGGTCGTCCATTTTCGGGATCAATCACCATGCAGGTCAGCAAATCGAACAAGCTCGCCAACGTCTGCTATGACATTCGCGGGCCGGTGCTCAAGCACGCCAAACGCCTGGAAGAGGAAGGCCATCGCATCCTCAAGCTGAACATCGGCAACCCTGCGCCATTTGGTTTCGAAGCGCCGGACGAAATCTTGCAGGACGTGATCCGCAATTTGCCGACCGCCCAGGGCTACAGTGACTCCAAGGGGTTGTTCAGCGCACGCAAGGCCGTGATGCAGTACTACCAGCAAAAGCAGGTGGAAGGCGTCGGCATCGAAGACATCTACCTGGGCAACGGCGTATCCGAACTGATCGTGATGTCGATGCAGGCCCTGCTCAACAACGGCGATGAGGTGCTGATCCCTGCACCGGACTATCCGCTTTGGACCGCTGCCGTCAGCCTGGCCGGCGGCAACCCGGTACATTATCTGTGCGACGAACAGGCCAACTGGTGGCCTGACCTGCAGGACATCAAGGCCAAGATCACCCCAAACACCAAGGCCATGGTGATCATCAACCCGAACAACCCGACGGGCGCGGTCTACCCCAAGGAAGTGTTGCTGGGCATGCTGGAGCTGGCACGTCAGCACAAGCTGGTGGTGTTCTCCGACGAAATCTACGACAAGATCCTCTACGACGAAGCCGTGCACATCAGCACCGCCTCGCTGGCACCGGATGTGTTGTGCCTGACCTTCAACGGCCTGTCCAAGTCCTACCGGGTAGCGGGCTTCCGTTCCGGCTGGGTGGCGATTTCCGGTCCGAAACACACGGCCCAGAGCTACATCGAGGGCATCGACATCCTGGCCAACATGCGCCTGTGCGCTAACGTGCCGAGCCAGCATGCCATCCAGACCGCACTCGGTGGCTACCAGAGCATCAACGACCTTGTGCTGCCACCTGGCCGCCTGCTGGAACAGCGTAACCGCACCTGGGAGCTGCTCAACGACATCCCCGGTGTCAGCTGCGTGAAGCCGATGGGGGCCTTGTATGCCTTCCCGCGTATCGACCCTAAAGTCTGCCCGATCCATAACGACGAGAAATTCGTCCTCGACCTCCTGCTGTCGGAAAAACTGCTGGTGGTCCAGGGCACGGCGTTCAACTGGCCATGGCCGGACCACTTCCGCGTGGTGACCTTGCCGCGGGTCGATGATCTGGAGCAGGCCATTGGCCGTATTGGTGGTTTCCTCAAGACCTACCGCCAGTAATCAAACCCGCGCTACCGGCCTGTCCTAGCGGGCCGCTCGCATGAAGCCACAAAAAGCCGCCGTGCAAGGGCGGCTTTTTTACGCGCGTCAGGCAGCCGACTCAACCCCCGCACCACCGGCCCGCCCTGCCCTGAGAGCCGTTCAGCTGACAGTAATTGCCAACGGCCATTGAAAAACGACACAGTTTGAAATAGTCCCCCTGTTGAATAGCCGAAGGCATCACCTTATATACCCCGCATCGCGTTACATATTTCATGAGGAGACCCTTTCAACCATGATGCGCATCTTGCTGTTTTTGGCCACTAACCTGGCGGTCGTGCTGATTGCCAGCATCACCCTGAGCCTTTTCGGCTTCAACGGGTTCATGGCGGCCAATGGGGTTGATCTGAACCTCAATCAGCTGCTGGTTTTCTGCGCTGTGTTTGGTTTTGCCGGTTCGCTGTTCTCGCTGTTCATCTCCAAGTGGATGGCGAAAATGAGCACCAGCACCCAAATCATCAGCCAGCCGCGCACCCGCCACGAACAATGGCTTTTGCAGACCGTTGAACAACTGTCCCGCGACGCTGGCATCAAGATGCCGGAAGTGGGGATTTTCCCGGCGTATGAGGCCAACGCCTTCGCCACCGGCTGGAACAAGAACGACGCTCTGGTTGCCGTGAGCCAAGGCCTGCTGGAACGCTTCTCACCCGATGAAGTGAAAGCGGTACTGGCCCACGAAATAGGCCACGTTGCCAATGGCGACATGGTGACTCTGGCCTTGGTGCAAGGCGTGGTGAACACCTTCGTGATGTTCTTTGCCCGCATCATCGGCAATTTCGTCGACAAGGTGATTTTCAAGAACGAACAGGGCCAGGGCATGGCGTATTACATCGCCACCATCTTCGCCGAACTGGTACTGGGGTTCCTGGCCAGCACCATCGTCATGTGGTTCTCGCGTAAACGCGAATACCGCGCTGACGAAGCTGGTGCACGACTGGCGGGCACCAATGCCATGATCGGCGCGCTGCAGCGTCTGCGCTCGGAGCAAGGCGTACCGGTGCAGATGCCCGACAGCCTGACGGCGTTCGGTATCAATGGCGGCCTCAAGCACGGCCTCGCCGGGCTGTTCATGAGCCACCCGCCGCTGGAAGAGCGTATCGAGGCGCTTCGCCGTCGCGGTTGATCCGCCAGCAGCTACACAAAGAAAGGGCGACGAAAGTCGCCCTTTTGTTTTATCGACCAGACAGATCTGCTCGGCGCGACAGCTGATAGACACGCTCATCAAGCCGCGTCACACCGCGCTGAACGAACTTCCAGCTCTCCCCCAGCACATCACACACCTTAAGCTCGCTCACGGCCCAACCAGGCTCCAGAAGCCGACGCACTTCCAGGTCCGGCACCGAGAACGGTGGCCCCTCAATCTGGCTCTGGTCGTAATCCAGGGTTATCAGCAACCCCTGGCAGTCGCCCGGCAGAATCCGCGCCAGATGCTCGGTGTAGCGCTGACGCATATGGGGTGGTAAAGCGATCAGCGCGGCCCGGTCATACAGCGCGCTGCAATGCTGGGCATCGTCAGCCGTCAACGCGAAAAAGTCGCCACACCACAGCTCGATCGAATCATGGCGGTAAACCGTAAACCTACCCTGCTGGCGGACAATGGGCTCGACACCCTGCCCTTTGAAGAACTCTTCGACCGCCTTGTGCGACAGCTCCACGCCCAACACTGCGTGACCTTCGCTGGCAAGCCAGGCCAGATCAAGGCTTTTACCGCACAACGGCACCAGCACCCGCGCCTGACTTTTGGCCTGGATGACCGGCCAGAACTGCCGCAGCCAAGGGTTGACCTCGCTCAGGTGAAAGCCAATCTGATCCTGCGCCCAACGCTGATGCCAAAAGTCCGGCTCCATGCTCACTCCTGAAAAATCGATCAAAAGACGCTAAAACTTATATTAGATTTAGATCAATAGCTGATTGAAGATGGCCACATCTTAACGCTCAGGGCCTTTCCCATGTTCCCCAGCCTGTTTATCTCCCATGGTTCCCCCATGCTTGCGCTGCAACCGGGCGCGAGTGGCCCGGCACTGGCGCGCCTGGCTGCCGAACTGCCCAGACCCAAGGCCATCGTCGTGGTGTCGGCCCACTGGGAAAGCCAGGAGCTGCGGGTCAACGGTAATCCACACCCGGAAACCTGGCATGACTTCGGTGGCTTCCCGGCCGAGCTTTACGCGGTGCAGTACCCCGCCCCTGGCTTGCCCGAGCTGACCACGCAGGTGGTGGATTTGCTGGCCGCCAATGGCCTGCCCGCTATAGCCGACAGCCAGAGGCCTTTCGACCACGGCGTCTGGGTGCCGCTGTCGTTGATGTACCCAAAGGCCGACATTCCGGTGGTACAGGTTTCGCTGCCAACCCGCATGGGGCCCGCGATGCAGACCCGCATAGGCAAGGCCCTTGCGACGTTGCGCGAGCAGGAGGTACTGGTGATGGGCTCCGGTAGCATCACCCATAACCTGCGCGAGCTGGACTGGCACGCGGGCCCGGAAAGCGTAGAGCCTTGGGCCAAGGCCTTTCGCGACTGGTTTGTAGAAAAGCTTGCAGCCAACGACGAGGCCGCCCTGCATGACTACCGCCGGTTGGCGCCCAATGCCGTGCGCAACCACCCCAGCGACGAACATTTGCTGCCCCTGTATTTCGCCCGTGGCGCAGGCGGTGAATTCAGCGTTGCGCACAAGGGCTTCACTTTGGGTGCGCTGGGGATGGATATCTATCGGTTTGGGTGAGGGTAAATCCTCGCGAATGTCTGCCTCGGATTTTCATCTGAATAGAAATTCAAAGGTAAGAGGGGGCTTGCCGCGATGGCGCTGGATCAGCCACCGACAACGTTTGCAGGCCTGACGCCTTCGCGAGCAAGCTCGCTCCCACAGGAGATCGCATCAAATTGTAGGAGTGGGCTTGCCCGCGATGGCGGTGTGTCAGTGACCAAAACCTCTCAGGACTGACGCCATCGCGGGCAAGCCCACTCCTACAATCCGCCATACATCAGGCAAAAAAAATCCCCGAACCAGTCGGGGATTTTTTTGTTCAGACGATCAGCTCAAGGAGCTGATCAGTCTTCGCGATAACGACGCAGCTTCAACTGCTTGCCAGCAACGCGGGTGTCCTTGAGTTTGGTCAGCAGACGCTCAAGGCCATCTTCCGGCAGCTCTACCAGGCTGAAGCTGTCACGGACCTGGATACGGCCGATTGCTTCGCGGGCCAGGCCGCCTTCGTTGAGGATTGCACCCAGCAGGTTCTTGGCAGCGATACCATCACGCGCACCCAGCGCGGTACGGCAACGAGCACGGCCTTCGGCCAATGGAACCGGAGCGCGACGCTCACGATCACCACTGCGCTCAGGACGATCACCCGACGAACGCTCGGTACGCTCACGCGGTGCGTTGTTCGGCACCAGTGGGCGTTCACGCTCGATGGCAGCCAGGGTCAGCGCCTGACCATTGGTTGCCTTGCGCAGCAGCGCAGCGGCCAGGGCACGCGGGGTGCAACCGATGTCGGCAGTCAGACGGTCCAGCAGATCACCGTGGGTCGATTCAGCATCGGCCACCAGCGGCGACAGGCTGTTGGTGAGTTTCTTGATGCGGGCATCGAGAACGGCCTGGGCGTCCGGCAGACGAACTTCAGCAACCTTCTGACCGGTGACACGCTCGATCACTTGCAGCATGCGGCGCTCACGTGGAGTCACCAGCAGCAGTGCACGACCTTCGCGACCGGCACGGCCAGTACGGCCGATACGGTGAACGTAGGACTCAGGGTCGTAAGGCATGTCCACGTTGAATACGTGGGTAATGCGCGGTACGTCGAGACCACGGGCAGCAACGTCGGTCGCCACAACGATGTCCAGACGGCCATCCTTGAGGGATTCGATGACGCGCTCACGCTGGTTCTGGGCGATGTCGCCGTTCAGTGCAGCAGCCTTGTAGCCTTTGGCTTCAAGGGCGCTTGCCAGGTCCAGGGTCGCTTGCTTGGTGCGCACGAACATGATCAGGGCGTCGAAATCCTCGACTTCCAACAGGCTCAGGACCGCAGAGGTTTTCTGGTCAGCGTGAACCAACAGGTGAGCCTGTTCGATCGCGGTAACGGTCTGGGTCTTGGTCTGGATCTTCACGTGCTTCGGATCGCGCAGGTGGCGCTCGGCGATGGCACGGATCGATTGCGGCAAGGTTGCCGAGAACAGAACGGTCTGACGGGTTTCCGGCATGGCCTTGAAGATGACTTCCAGGTCGTCCATGAAGCCCAGCTTCAGCATTTCGTCCGCTTCGTCGAGAACCAGGTGGTTCACGGTAGCGAGGACTTTCTCGTCACGACGCAGGTGGTCGCACAGGCGGCCTGGGGTGGCGACGACGATCTGGGCACCGTTACGGATAGCCTTGAGCTGTGGGCCCATTGGCGCACCGCCGTAGACAGCTACAACCGTTACGCCCGGCATTTGCTTGGCGTAGGTTTCGAAAGCAGTAGCCACTTGCAGGGCCAGTTCGCGAGTCGGCGCGAGGATCAGCGCTTGCGGCTCGCGCTTGCTCGGGTCGATGCGATGCAGGATAGGCAGTGCGAACGCGGCGGTTTTACCCGTACCGGTCTGCGCCTGACCAATCATGTCGTGACCGGCAAGAATGATAGGGATCGATTGCTGCTGAATGGCCGACGGCTCTTCATAGCCAGTCGCGACAACGGCTGCAACAATATTAGGGTGAAGTTCAAGAGCGGCGAAGCCGCCGAGTTCCTGGGTCATGGGTCTGCCTCTAGTGCATCCGCAAAGACCCATGCTCCAAAGCTGCGCATGCCGTGTTGAGACTCAAGAGTCGCCCTGGCTGCTTTGTCGGCGGGGATTTGCGAAAACGTTGGATGAATGGATCGTCAAGGATAGTCCGCAGAGCGAACGAGCAGCCGAAGCTGGCTTCGGGGAATTGCAATACCAAGACGAGGGCCCTGTTAAAGGCCGGCGCGCACTATACCGGAATTGCGCGAAAAAGTGAGGGTTTTTTTTCGAATCCGAGCAGAGGTCAGTCTGGCGCCGAGCGGCTTTGCGCAAATCCCTGCCAGGGGCTATTTTTGCAAGGGCCCGGTATCACTGGCGCTGGTGCTAAATCGGTTCACCCCTTCAGTCAGGCAATTCATCCTCGATCCCCCACATCGCGCAGGAATTTCCTCTATGACCTCCCCTCTGAAAGGCCGAGTCAGTCGTGAGCAGCGTGGGCACATCATGCTCATTGGTCTGGACCGTGTCGCCAAGCGCAATGCCTTCGATCTTGAGCTACTCAACCAGTTGAGCCTGGCCTACGGCGAATTCGAGCGCAGCCATCAGGCCCGGGTCGCCATCGTATTTGCCCATGGCGAGCATTTCACGGCCGGGCTGGACCTGGCCGAAGCCGGGCCTGCGCTGATCAATGGCTGGCAGGTGCCGGAAGGCGGCTACGATCCATGGGGCATTTTCGCCGGTCCCAGGGTCAGCAAACCGGTGATCATCGCCTCCCAGGGTTATTGCCTGACCATGGGTATAGAACTGATGCTCGCCTCCGACATCAACCTGTGTGCCAGTAACAGCCGCTTCGCCCAACTGGAAGTGCAGCGCGGCATCTTTGCCTTCGGCGGCGCGACCTTGCGCCTGCATCAGATTGCAGGCTGGGGCAATGCCATGCGCTGGTTGCTGACCGGCGATGAGTTCGACGCCCACGAAGCCTGCCGCATGGGGCTGGTGCAGGAAGTGATGGCCGCCGAAGACCTGCTGCCCCACGCCTTGCAACTGGCCCGCCGTATCGCCGAGCAGGCACCCATGGGTATCAGGGCGACAATAGCGTCGGCCCGTCAGGCGGTGCTGCAGGGTGAAACGGCGGCGGCCCTGCAATTACCGGGTTTTATCCGCCGTGTCATGAACAGCGAAGACGCGCGGGAAGGCGTCCGTGCAATGCTTGAGCGTCGCCCCGCTCAGTTCAAGGGCTCTTGAGCATCAAGGCTCAAGTCGCGGGCCGGATGCACTTGATCAACGGGAGCAACGAATAGCCCAGACGCGGTGCCAGGGTTTCAGCGCGCTCGGTCAGGCCTTCAATATCCAGGGCCTGATCCAGATCAGCTGGCACCATGAGAATCACATTGCCCTCCTTCACCGGCAGTTCCCAGTAATGCCGGTGGTAGAGCCCCCTCAACAGCGCGGCGCCCAAAGGTTTGCCGTCATCGGCGGCCCACTGGTTGATGATCAGCCAGCCGCCGGGGTTCAGGCGTTTCTGGCAATTCTCCAGGAACGTCCAGGCCAGGTGCCCCACGCCAGGGCCATGGTCGGTATAAAGGTCGACGAAGATCAGGTCGGCGGATTCCGCACTGTCCAGCAGTTCGAGGGCATCACCCACACGAATGTAAAGCCGTGGATCATCATCCAGGCCCATGAACTCGATGGCCAGACGCGGCACATCCGGACGCAATTCGATGGCTTCTACATCTTCCAGCGGCAGGAACTTGAGGCAGGCCTGGGTCAGCGTACCGGCCCCCAACCCGAGGAACAGTGCACTTTCCGGCGCTTCGTGGCACAGCGCGCCGATCAGCATGGCACGGGTGTAGTCGTACTCAAGCCAGCTGGGGTCGGCCGTGAAGGTGCAACTCTGTTCGATGGCGTCGCCAAATTCGAGGAAGCGATAGTCTTCCACTTCCAGCACGCGAATCATGCCGAAGTCATCGTGGACTTCAGCCAATAGGCGCTCTACGCGCTCCTCAGTCATCACTTCCCCTACCGCGCGGATCCAGGCGCAAAACACCGATTGTCGGCCAACCCGGCCCGCGAGGTCACGCTCTTTATCTGCTGCGGCGATTGAAGTGGCCTATGGCCCCGATCATCCCGGCCCGCTGGCGACACGTTGTCGAACTGCTAACATGCCGGTCCGACCGCACACACCTAGAGTTCATGATGAGCCAACCCTGGAGCCCCGACAGCTGGCGGGCACTGCCGATTCAGCAACAACCTCAATACCCCGACGCTGCGCACTTGCTGCAAGTGGAACAGAGCCTGGCCAGTTACCCGCCGCTGGTGTTCGCCGGTGAAGCTCGCGAGCTGCGTCGTCAGTTTGCCGAAGTGACCCAAGGCCGCGCTTTCTTGCTGCAAGGCGGCGACTGCGCTGAAAGCTTTGTTGAATTTTCTGCCGCCAAGATCCGTGACACCTTCAAGGTGCTGCTGCAGATGGCCATCGTCATGACGTTCGCCGCTGGCTGTCCGGTGGTCAAGGTGGGGCGCATGGCCGGGCAATTTGCCAAGCCGCGCTCGGCCAATGATGAAACCATCGAAGGCGTGACCTTCCCGGCCTACCGTGGCGACATCGTCAACGGCATCGGCTTTGATGCCAAAAGCCGTGTGCCGGACCCGGACCGCCTGTTGCAGGCCTATCACCAGTCCACCGCGACCCTGAACCTGTTGCGCGCCTTCGCCCAGGGCGGGTTTGCCGATTTGCATCAGGTTCATAAATGGAACCTGGACTTCATCGCCAACTCGGCGCTGGCCGATAAATACAGCCAGTTGGCCGACCGCATAGACGAAACCCTGGCGTTCATGCGCGCCTGCGGCCTGGACACGTCGCCGCAGTTGCGCGAAACCAGTTTCTTCACTGCCCACGAGGCCTTGCTGCTCAATTACGAAGAAGCCTTCGTACGTCGCGACAGCCTGACCAACGACTTCTACGACTGCTCGGCCCACATGCTGTGGATCGGCGACCGCACCCGCCAGCTGGACGGCGCGCATGTGGAGTTCCTGCGTGGGGTGAACAACCCGATCGGGGTCAAGGTTGGCCCGAGCATGAACACCGATGACCTGATTCGCCTGATCGACATCCTCAACCCGGACAACGACCCGGGCCGCCTGAACCTGATCGCGCGCATGGGTGCCAACAAGGTCGGCGATCATCTGCCGCAACTGATCCGTGCGGTGGAGCGTGAGGGCCGCAAGGTGCTCTGGAGTTCGGACCCGATGCACGGCAATACCATCAAGGCCAGCAGCGGTTACAAGACCCGGGATTTCGCGCAGATCCTGGGCGAGGTGAAGCAGTTCTTCCAGGTGCATGAGGCCGAAGGGACTTACGCGGGCGGCATCCATATCGAGATGACAGGGCAGAACGTCACCGAATGCATCGGCGGCGCGCGTCCGATTACCGAAGACGGCCTGTCGGATCGCTACCACACCCACTGCGACCCTCGGATGAATGCCGATCAGTCGCTGGAACTGGCGTTCTTGATTGCCGAGACGTTGAAACAGGTCAAGCGCTGAGGAACAACAACCCTGTGGGAGTGGGCTTGCCCGCGATGGCGGTGTATCAGATCTGACGCCTTCGCGAGCAAGCTCGCTCCCACAGAATTGGTGTCTGCCGCAAATGTTGTGTTGGACTCAAATCCCCAGTGGGAGCGAGCTTGCTCGCGAAGGCGTCAAGCCTGCAGACATTGCCGGAGCTGATACACCGGATCGCCACGCTGGCCACTCCTAAAGTTTCAAAGCACCTGGATGAACGCCACCCGCAACCGCGCCGCACTGGCGCGCTGGCAATTGATCTGAATCTCCGGCAGCCCCAGCCAATCGGCCAGTTGCCGCAGGTTGCGCGCCAGTGCCAGCATGCCGTCCTCGTCCAGCCCTTGAACCTCTTCATGCACGGCATGCACCGCCAGGCGCCCGACGGCGCGTTCGGCGCGCAGGTCCACCCGGGCGGCGATGCGCTCGTTGTGCAGGAACGGCAACACGTAATAGCCGTAGACCCGTTTTTCCTGGGGGGTGTAGATCTCCAGACGGTAGCGGAAATCGAAAAGGCGTTCGGTACGGGCGCGTTCCCAGATCAATGAATCGAAGGGTGACAGCAGCGCACTGGCTGTCACTTTGCGGGGCACCTTGAAGTCGGGCAAGGCGTACGCCGGTTGACGCCAACCCTGGACCTGCACTACTTGCAATGCCCCGTCTTCCACCAGCTCGGCCAGGCCTTTTCGAGCCTCGGCCGGGTTTTGCCGGAAGTAATCACGCAAGTCCTTTTCCGTGGCCACACCCAAGGCCGCCGCCGCATGCAACAGCAAACTGCGCTGGGCCTGGGTTTCTTCGATGTCCGGATGATCCAGCACGGCAGCAGGCAGCACACGCTCAGGCAAATCGTAGAGACGCTCGAAACCGCGACGCCCCGCCACGGTCACTTCGCCCGCCGCAAACAACCACTCCAGGGCGTGCTTCTCGGCGCTCCAGTCCCACCAGGGACCTGCACGCTCCGCACGGGTGCTCAAACTCCCCGCCACCAGCGCGCCTTGCTCACGCACGGCCTGTAGCACCCGGGCAATGACGTGCTGCTGTTCACGACCGAATTTGGCCATATGCCTGTAGATGCCTTCACCCTGCGCGGCCTGCTGCATGCGCCAGCGCAACAAGGGATAAAGCCCCACCGGCAACAGCGAGGCTTCATGCCCCCAATATTCGAACAGCCTGCGATGCCGCCCCTGACTCCAGGCGGCCTGATCCAGCAGGGTCTGGGAGTAATTGCCCAGGCGCGAATACAGCGGCAGGTAATGGGAGCGGACCAGCGCATTGACCGAATCGATCTGGAGGATGCCCAGGCGCTCGATCAATTGCGTGACATGGCTGGCCTTGATGGTCGCCGGCGGCTGGCGGTTACTGAAACCCTGGGCCGCCAGCGCCAGACGACGTGCTTGCTTGAGGGATATCGCGACAGACATTCGGGCCTCCTTGGTCGAACAGCAAAACTACCTGATCGACCACGACTTTAGAATGTCTGTGAAGCAGACTTCAGTGCTTCATCGAGTCGTGCCAGAACGGCTCCTCCCGTTCGTGCAATGTGTCAGCCCGGGTCAAGCCCAGATCCTTGAGCGCTTCATCGCTCAGCGTGGCTAGCATTTGGCGCTGGCGGTGCAACTCGTGCCAACGCATCACCTGTCTCTTGAACGACGACAGTGCGCGAACGATGTGGCCTTCGCCAGACAGGCCCTTGAATGCCATTACGTAACCTTTTTGACCTTTCATCATCTTGCCCTCCAAGTGGGGATGACTTAAGTCTCTGCCTGGCGCTAAGATCAATCCAACGAATGTTTCTTATGCACTGCATCTGTGAGATTGATGAATGGCCAGCTACCCCAGTATCGACACCGAACTGCTGCGTACTTTCGTTGCAATTGCCGATCAAGGCGGGTTTACCCGCGCCGGGGAAGTGGTCAACCGCACGCAATCAGCCGTGAGCATGCAGATGAAACGGCTGGAAGACGACATCCTCCAGCGCTCGCTGTTCCAGCGCGACGGTCGGTCCGTGAGCCTGACGGCCGAGGGTCATGTGCTGCTCGGTTATGCACGGCGCATTCTCAAGCTGCACAGCGAGGTCTTCAATACGTTGCGTGAGCCGCATATGGTCGGCGTGGTGAAAATCGGTACGCCCGATGATTACGCCATGCGTTTTTTGCCGGGCATTCTGTCGAGCTTTTACAAGGCTTACCCATTGATCGATGTGGAGGTGCACTGTGAACCCTCGTCACAGTTGCTGCATCGTCAGGATCTGGACCTGACCATCGTCACCCGTGAACCCGGCACGGAAATCGGCCAGATACTGCGTCAGGAGCGTTTTGTCTGGATGGAGGCCCAAGGCTTTTGCCCACACGAGCAGACGCCATTGCCGCTGGCGATGTTCAACACCGATTGCTTCTGCAGGACCTGGGCCTGCAATGCACTGGATACCATGCAGCGCGAGTATCGCGTGGCCTACACCAGCGCCAGCCTGGCCGCGATCAATGCCGTAGTCAGCGCGGGACTGGCTGTCACGGCCCAACTGCAAAGCCTGCTGACACCGGATCTGCGCATTGTCGGCGAGGCCGAAAACCTGCCTCAGTTACCCATCGCCAGCATTGTGCTGCTGCGAAAGTCGGTCAGTCATACCTCGCCGATCATCGAGTGCCTGGCCGAGTACATTGCCGAGGGTTTCAAACTTTAAACGCGAGCACCACGGCACAGATCACCAGAAAGCCGCAGAACAACGACCGCAGCAAACGCTCAGGCAGCGAGTGCGCCAGCTTCACGCCCCAACTGATGCTGAGCAAGCCGCCAATCGCCAGGGGAATGCCCAGGTGCCAGTCCACATGCCCGTGCGCGGCGTACGTCACCAGAGTGATGGCCGTACTCGGGGTGGCCAGCGCCAGGGCCAGGCCTTGGGCCACGACCTGGGTCGCCCCAAAGATGCCGGTCAGGATGGGCGTGGCGATGACGCCGCCGCCGACCCCGAACATGCCGCCGGTAATCCCGGAACCGACCCCCAGCAGCCATAACCATTTCTGATGCTGCAACTCGGTGCTGGCCTGGCCTTTGCGCCAGTACATCTGGATCAGGTTGAACAGCGTCAGGATCACCAGAAACACCACAAAACCGATGCGCATGTTGTGGGCATCGACACGCACGGCTACCAGCGAAGTCAGCCACGCCAGGCAAAAGCTGGGAATGATCAGCATCAAGGCATTACGCAGCAAGATGCGGTTGCGCTGGTTGTAACGCCACAGCGCGAGTAACACGTTAGGGAGAACCATGAGCAACGCCGTGCCCTGCGCCAGCTGTTGATCCAGGCCGAACAACACCCCCAGCGCCGGAATGGCGACCAACCCTCCCCCGATACCAAACAACCCGCCCAATGTCCCCATCGCCGCGCCCAGCAAGACGTACATCACAATCTCGATCACTGCTTTTCCCCGTTCAACCCATGCGCGCATGCTACGCAGTCGCACGGTTTTGGGGAACGAAAGGGGTGAAAGCGGGCGATCACCATTTGTGAACCGGGCATTAACGAATCATGAACATTGAGTGCACGCGGGCCTTTGACGGCACCACCCCCCGGAGAATTTATCTGGTGCATTAAAGATTGCTGCACTAAATTGATGCCATATCCATTGGCTTGCGAGGAACCGCCATGACCACCGACACGTCGTCCCCTGTGGACATCGCTGGCAATTGCGATTCGCTGTTGCTCGACAACCAGCTGTGTTTCGCCCTGTATTCCACCTCCCTGATGATGACCAAGGTCTACAAACCGATGCTGCAGGCACTGGGCCTGACCTACCCGCAGTACCTGGCAATGATGGTGCTCTGGGAACAGGACGGCCTGACCGTGGGCGACGTCAGCACCCGTCTGCTGACCGACCCTGGCTCCCTGACGCCGCTGCTCAAACGCCTGGAAGGCGAAGGCTTCATCAGCCGAAACCGCAGCAAGGACGACGAGCGTGTAGTGTTGCTGAACCTCACCGAACAAGGCCGCGCCCTCCAGCAGAAGGCCTTGAGCATCCCGGGCTGCATCCTCAAGGCCAGCGGGGTGACGATCCAGCAGCTCGGCGCACTGCAGAAAGACCTGCTGGCCCTGCGCGGGAATTTGCACGAAAGTTTGTAATGGACTGCCGCCATCGCGGGCAAGCCCGGCTCCTTGGTCTGAACACAATTCCAGTGTAATTGGATGGACTCACCCGCGCCGAGGCGTCAATGCGCCACGGTGGCAGTCTAAGAAAGCCAACGACAGCGAGGGTGAGTCCATGAAAAAGGATACGACGATCAATCAGTCCCTGTCTTCTGCC